>Ga0308156_1000679_pt1 | contig 58069 bp, 48 predicted proteins | sample PhyAR2_FD_201041 | JGI IMG/M metagenome (GOLD analysis project Ga0308156, IMG submission 201041) | Phyllosphere microbial communities from UC Gill Tract Community Farm, Albany, California, United States - DLSL A.R2 | ecosystem: Host-associated > Plants > Phyllosphere > Unclassified | place: USA... | reverse complement strand
TTAGTACAGCTTGCAGAATTTAAACATGATAATTTTCATGCTGAAAAGCTACGCTTTTTTGCAGAAGAAAATCAGTATATTCAGCAGTTTAAAACAGTTATTAAGAAAAGTATCAATGAAGTCGATATTGATTTTGTTCGGTATGTTGCCCAACAAGCAAATATTCCTCGTCAATTAAATACTAAGTTTTTAGAGTCAATACAACCTTTTGTCAAACAAGCCGTAGAACAGGCTATTAGTGATACTGTAGTCAAAGGTTTATCATCACCAACTATTATTACTGCTCAACCAGTAGAACCTAAAACTGTAGAGGTAGAGGAAGAACCAACAAAGATTGTTGAACCAAATTTCATTGTTAATCCAGATAATGAAAAAATTATTACCACCAAAGAAGAGCAAGATCTTTTCCGTATTATTAGTGAATTATTTCCCGAGGTCGAGTTGGAAAGCAAAGATACTGAAAGTTACTATTCAGTATTGTATCAAGGGAAGAATAACCGTTGGTTATTTAGATATGATGTGAACCGTAAAAGACCAACTATTCAGTTTATTGTACCTGTGGATGACACTCGTCGAAATGAGTTGGTGAGAGCTGGCTTAGAGGTTCAAGCAAATGGACAAGTATTTTTAGAAAAACCTGAATATATTTATAGAGCAGTAGGTATTCTCAAAGATTGTTTAGATTATTGTATGAATGATGATAATTTTAAAAGATCATCTGTTAATTAAATTTATTGACTAAAAATAGTATATTAGTATTCTTGAGTACTAACTTTAAGTAGTTCACTATTATAAAAGCTCATTATCGGATGAGCTTTTTTTTGTTATATTCCAGCATTATTTAATAAGTTCCATATGGAACTTATCTTTAAAAATAAAAAATTATTTTGCATACTATATTGATCTAAGTATACATAGACACTAAGTTTTGTGAGTTTTAAAATTATGGAAAACCAAGATAATTCAATTATTAATAATTTTGAGGCAATAGAATCAGAGGTTGAAAAAAAGAAAGAAAATTCTTTGCTTAACTCTGTTAACCCTGATCCTGTAGAAGTAACAGAGTTAATTATAGAAATAGGAAAGAATGTAGTCGATTTTACATCATCTATTTTTGATAATATCGATATAAATTTTTAATTTCAAGTCTCCCCAGACTATAGGCTTTTTATATAATATTTATGCATTCTGATAATTTTTATTGAGTATACGCACTTGATGATTAATATATTTCTTATTAGCTCAGTAGTTATGAGTTCTATGTACAGTACTGCTGAATTTTAAAGGTTACTCTCCTCACATTGAATCAACACCGGATAGACGAGTAATTTCAGAAGAAGAATATCAACAACAAATTAATGAAAACAACAGATGTCTTTAAGTGAGGCTAAGTATCCCTGACCTTTTAGTTGAATCTATCAATAGTGATAGTAAATCTTTATAAGGATGCGTAGATTACCACATTAGATAATATTAAAAAAATTAGCCTTTTTGAAGAGCTTTTTTATTGGTGAAGTATGGACACAGTTGAAGCGAAAAAGAATTTAGATCTATTGTATGAATACCGTTTTAGGCTTGAAAGTTTGAACCACCTGAATGTTAGATATCAACTTAACGCATGAAAAAGCTGATTAAAATTCTATGGATTTAACTACTGTAATATTGCCATTTTCACCTTATTTTTAAAGTGAAATTTTTCTTATGAGCTACTAGATGTAATTTCACTCCTTAATATAAACGAGAATTTATACGAAAATTTGTCTAGATGATATTTCTGAAAAAATTAAATTAAGGAATATTTATTAAATTATTTTAAAAAATATATTATTTAATTGTTTTGTTAAATAATATGGAGGTATTAATTTAATTTACTCAATAATTAATTAGTTTTATAAAACAATAGCAATTCTTTAAATAATTAAATTTCACCAATTGAACAACATAAGTATTTGTATTTTATTGTTATTTTAAAATTTAAATAAATTACATTGTTTTTAAATATTTTAGTGATATTTTATTTTTTAGCTCATTTACCTATTACCAAGCATAGATATTGTGATTTTTATCATTATAGGTTTGGGATAACCTAAATATCTTTTGGTAATTTTATTGAACCTAATATCTATTCTTTAGGGAGAAAGAATATATGTGGGAATTATTTGTAATTCTACTTTCACTTGGGCTGTTAATGTATACAGCTTACAAGGGTTTTTCTGTCATTCTCATGGCACCAATTTGTGCCTTACTCGCGGTTTTGCTCATTAACCCAGCTAATGTTTTGCCGTTTTATTCGGGTGTATTTATGCCCAAAATGGTGAACTTTATTAAAGATTACTTTCTTGTATTTCTGCTCGGGGCAATTTTCGGTAAAGTCGTTGAAATGTCTGGAATTGCCGAGTCTATTGCACGAACTATTGTGCGATGGATTGGAGCTAAAAAAGCGATTTTAACCGTTGTGTTATTAGGTGCAATTTTAACATATAGCGGTGTCAGCTTATTTGTTGCTGTATTCGCAATTTATCCTTTTGCCAACCAACTTTTTAGACAAGCTAATATTCCAAAACGTTTAATTCCGGGAACAATCGCGCTTGGTGCATTTACATTTACCATGGATGCATTGCCGGGTACGCCACAAATCCAAAACGTAATTCCAACTACATTCTTTGGTACCAATATTTATGCTGCACCGTTTTTAGGGATTATTGGTGCTATTTTTGTTTTATGTGCAGGTTTGAGCTACTTAGAATGGCGTCGTCGTGCCGCTGCAAAAGCAGGGGAAGGCTTCTCTGGGTTTGGAGTAGACAATACGGCGTCTCAAGGAATTGAAGCCGATATGACTCTGCAAAATAATGGTAGTACAGCTCGTCAGTTTTTAGCATTTGTACCTCTTATTCTCGTTGCTGTAATGAACAAATATTTGTCTAAAGCCATTAAAGAGTGGTATCCAAATGGCTTTGATTTTGCTGCCGTTGGTTTAGCTGACTACACTGTAGATGTTGCAAAAACTGGTGCCATCTGGGCTGTTGGTTTAGCGCTTATTGTCGGGATTATTTCTGCAATTTTATTTGATTATCAGCGTGTAGTGACTAACTTCAAAGAAGGCATTAATGCCAGTATTGGTGGTTCACTTTTAGCAGTGATGAATACAGCTTCTGAGTATGGCTTTGGCGCGATTATTGCGTCATTACCGGGCTTTGCTATGATTAGCCACGCAATGAGTAGTACCTTCACGAACCCATTGGTAAACGGTGCGGTAACTACAACGGTTTTAGCGGGTATTACCGGTTCAGCTTCTGGTGGCATGAGTATCGCTTTAAGTGCGATGGCTGAACACTATAACGCTGCGATTTTATTAGCAGGTATTCCGCCTGAAGTCATGCACCGTGTGGTTGCAATGGCTTCAGGTGGTATGGATACGCTTCCGCATAATGGTGCCGTGATTACCTTGCTTGCTGTTACGGGTTTAACCCATAAACAGTCGTATAAGGATATTTTTGCAGTCACAGTCATTAAAACATTAGCGGTATTTGTGGTGATTACAGTCTTTACCGTAACGGGTATTGTTTAAATCAGCACGTTATAAATATTAAGGAGTAAATAAATGACTAAACTTTTAGACGGTAAAGTAGCCTTTATTACAGGTTCTGCAAGTGGTATCGGTCTAGAGATTGCCAAGAAATTTGCTCAAGAAGGTGCAAAAGTTGTCATTTCTGATATGAATGCCGAAAAGTGCCAAGAAACAGCAAAGCTACTAACAGAACAAGGCTTTGAAGCATTATCTGCACCATGTGACGTAACTGATGAACATGCTTATAAACAAGCAATTGAACTCACCCAAAAGACCTTTGGTACAGTAGATATTTTAATTAACAATGCTGGTTTTCAACACGTTTCTTCAATTGAAGAATTTCCAACGGCTGTTTTCCAAAAGTTAGTTCAGGTCATGCTCACGGGTTCATTTATTGGCATTAAACATGTTTTTCCAATCATGAAAGCTCAAAAATCTGGTCGTATTATTAATATGGCTTCAATTAATGGCTTGATTGGCTTTGCTGGAAAAGCAGGTTACAACAGTGCTAAACATGGGTTAATTGGTTTGACAAAAGTTGCGGCATTAGAATGCGCACGCGATGGTATTACCGTAAATGCGCTTTGCCCAGGTTATGTTGATACACCATTGGTTCGTGGTCAAATCGCAGATTTGGCAAAAACTCGTAATGTGAGTTTAGACAGTGCACTTGAAGATATAATTTTGGCTATGGTTCCACAAAAGCGTTTGTTATCGGTTGAAGAAATTGCTGATTATGCAATTTTCCTTGCAAGTGACAAAGCGGGCGGGGTAACAGGCCAAGCTGTGGTTATGGATGGTGGCTACACAGCACAATAATTTAGAGTTTTATAAAAGCCGCTTATTTTTTAATAGGCGGTTTTTTGTGAATAAAAAGATAAGTAAGTTTAGCGTTCAAAACGATGATTTATCTCTACTATAGTTGCTTATAAAAAATCTAATAAAATAAGTTTGTTAAGGTATGAAATTATACTTTAAAGGTATTTAACTTATTTCCAATTTTAAAATTTAATAGAGTATGAGAAAGTAATCTTTACTCTCTTTCTTGATATGATAGTTTTCAAGAAAATTCGTCAATTAAAGGATATTAATTGGCATACAAGTTGCTTTTTTAGCAATAAGTTATTTAGCTAGGTGAAAAGGATATGACATCACTCAGCCAACAGATGGAACTCAATCATTATTCGCGTAAGGCTGAATTTGCGCAGAATTTGATGTCCACGATTTGTGGAGAACACCGTCTAGACACAATTTACAAAGATACTCTCGATTTTCACTATGACGGAATGCGTTTGCCTAATAAAAAAATGGCAATCGGTACAATCAGTTATGGTGCAAATGTAGCCATTAACATCTCAAATTTAAAAGCTTATAGCATTAGTTTGCCGATACAGGGGCGACAAGTTCTCAACATTCGTGGCGCTCATTATCAATCTGATGAAAACAGAGGTCTTATTGTTTCTAATAATGATCAGCAAGATTTAGTGATTGATAAAGATTGCAGAAAATTTCAGGTGGTTATTCCTGAGCGGAGTATGCAAATTGTTCTTGCAGATCTACTGAATAAACCCATAGAAACTCCCATCATTTTTAATCCTGAAATGCATCTAGATTCTGAACAACTTATTGGTGCATGGTGGAAAAATATTCAGAATTTTTTACAGTTAAAATCGCAATATAGCAATTTTTATGGTTTGCAGATGCTGTCTGAAGACTATGAAAATTTTGTCATTAAAGCTTTATTGTTATCGCAAGAAAATAATTATTCTGAAGCGTTAAAACTACTCTCACATCAGGATGAACCAGCTTACATCCGTAAGGTTCGTAATTTTATTATTGAACATGCGCATGAAGAAATCTGTGGAGAAGATTTGCAACGTCTGGCTGGGGTTTCAAAATCAAAGTTGTATGACGAATTTCAACAGTGCTACGGCACAAGTCCAATGTCCTATTTGAAAAAATATCGTCTCCAACAAATTTATAAGATTTTGAGCACCACAGGAGCAGATAGAAAAACTTCTATTTCAAAACTTGCTTATGATTGGGGCTTTAACCACTTAAGTCGTTTTTCTCAAGAATATCGTGAAGAGTTTGGCGAAAACCCAAGTGAAACTAAAGGCAAGATTTTCTGATATTTATTTTTCCACATAAAAAACTGATTTAGTTGCCTAAATCAGTTTTTTTATTTATCGATTAATATTTATATACTTTCTTCAAGCTTCAACACTTGTTTACTTTTCGATTTTTCATGAATGACTTTAAGACTAAGGGCAATAAATGAGATGAACGTTGGCAATGCGAGAATGAAGAAAATACCGCTTAAACTTAAGTTAAACGTAAAAATGAGCGATCCAAAAAAAGCACCTATAATTGCGCCGATACGACCAATACCATGCATCCATGAAACGCCAACCGCACGGCACACTGCTGGATAGAACATAGCTGCAAGCGGTAGTAAAGAAGATTGAGCACCCGCGAGTAATGCACCAATTAAGAAGATAGTAAGCCCTAATAAGAAAATATTTGAGCTCACCAGACCAGCAACAATAAATAAGCCGAAAGCAATTAAATAAGAGTATTTAATGACTGTGGTTGGGTTTAGTTTATCCATGTACCATCCCATAATGGTTGCACCAATCACGCCACCAAAAGGGAAAATAGCTGCAATCACGCTGAACTGTTGTGTGCTAAAACCAGCTGTTTTTAAAATTGTTGGCATCCAGCTTGTTAAAAGATAAAACACCAATAGACTGGTAAAGCAGCACAGCCAAAGCATGCTTGAACCCCAAAGGTATTTTCCTAAAACGATTTTAACCGGATTTTCATCTGAGGCATTTTCTGTTTGAGTTAAAACAAGTTTTACAGGTTCTTGAAATGGATGCCCCTGAATATTTTCTAAAATACGCTGTGCTTTATCTTGTTGTTGGCGCGTAATTAAGTATTGAGTTGATTCAGGTAATTTAAGTAATAAGGCAACCACTAAAATTAGGGGAATACTTCCACCAATAATAATGACCTTAGCCCAACCATAACTTTCTAATAGATACGCTGATAACACACCGCCACAAGAAATACCCAACATAAAACCACAGCCAGCAAGACCTGTCAGGAATGCTTTACGTTTTACAGGCATATATTCAGAGACAATGGTACTGATGTTTGGCATGGCTGCACCTAAACCTACACCTGTAATAAAGCGATAAATCATTAAATCTTGAGTAGATTCGGCAAAACCACACAAAATGGTAAATATTGAAAACAAAAGGCTCGTAAAAACAATAACGCCTTTACGCCCAAACTTATCAGACAAAGGGCCTGAAATAATGGCACCGATTGACATACCAACTAAAGCCGCACTTAAAACAGGAGCAAGTTGAGGTTTGGTAATTCCCCAATCATCAAGCAATGCGGGAGCAATAAAACCAATAATTCCTGTGTCTAGACCATCACAGAAGAAGACAAAAAAGCCTAGGATAAAAACCATCCACTGTAATGGAGACAGTTTTTCGCGGTTGATAATCGTGTTTGCATCTATCGTTTTCATACGTATTCCTTATTCATTAAAATTTTTTGCTGTAATTGACGAAGAAACGGTTTTCGGAGAAATCATTTCCATGCTTAACGTCGTAATTAATAAAGATGTACTGAAGGGCTAAACCTTTGAGAAATGGCTGTTGAAGGGCATAATTGACAATAACGTTTGCTTCACTTTCTTTGTTTTTTAAGCCATCTGCTGTTTTAAAGTGATCGCCATATACATATTTGAAAGTCGTATTTAAACCAGGAACATAATCTTTGAAGTCATAGCCATAGATGAAGTGATAAGATTTTTCATCCTGTTTGAAGAAACCAGTTGTATTCCAGTTAATAAAATAAGTTTCAGGCAAGAAACCATCTGGTAGCGGGTAGGCAGACTCACCAATAATTTGTTGATAACCCAAGCCAAAGCTGTGATTTTTTACTTTAAGCGTTTCTAATAAGCCTACATTTTGTGCATCTATATCAAAAAGATTTCCATTATCTTTGGCATTGAAATATTTGAATTTTGAATTGATCGAAAAATTGGAGTTTTTCCATATGTGGTCCATTCCCACATAATGTTTATTATATAAATCCTCCATATTTCCGAAGTAATATTCGCCTTTCAAAGTAGGAGTGATTTGATAGCGCAGGTCTATGTAGTTAAGGCCATCAGAGTAGCCAGTCACGCCTTTTGAGGTAAAAGAAAAGCGATGAAAATCTTCTTCATTTCGTGGTGATACTTTTTCGATTCGACCAATTTCAGCAAAAAGCTTATCGCTCAATTGAGACTTAAGGTTGGTTCCCCAATAAGAGGTCAGTAGCTGACGACTTGCATCTACAGTGGTTACGGGTAAATCTAGCCATAATTCACCAATGCTCAGTAGAGTCTTGTTATAGCCTAACTTTAATGTCGCACCATATTTTAAATAATCGGGTGCTTGGGACTGAGTTGCTTTATCAAAAGGTAATACCGTATCTGCAACGTGTTTATCTTGGCTTAAACGGACCGCATATTGTGCTGAAGCATTTGCGCCAATTTGAATCGGAGTTCCACCAATTTCTAACGGCGTGTCGTGCATATTGGAGTTATAAAATAGAGAGACGGATTGTGACCAGCTACCCGTGTCTTTTACAGCGGAATTGTCATAGTTTCTATCTATATATGCATTTTTTAATGTAAATTTCCATTCTTCATCCGCTGAATAAGCCTGAGTAGAAAATGCACTACAACATAAAATGTTGATGAGCATTAACGTTTTGTTGTGTCCATAAATTGGCTTTGGTCGATGCATAAATAAAGTGCCTTAATTTAGAAAAATGACTGAGCTTTTCTTATGTAATCAAACTAATTACATGACTTTGATTGAACTATTTTTAGCCAGTAGTCACTATCCAATAAGTCCTAATCTTCATCCATTTTTTCCAAATTATATAAAAAACATCATTTTTGTTTTTATATTAAAATATTGAAATTCATTAACTTTATTGTTTTATACAAAAAATTCAATACACTCCTTACAGAGCATATTGAATTGGTTTATTTTTTCTATGTTTAGATAATAGCTATTACGTTTTATCGCGATGCATTGCTCTGTAAAAACTTCTCGCTGTAGATCCGGTAGTTTTGCAAAGATTGCTCATCTAACCAATTTTTTACGGCTTCAATCATCGGTGGCGGACCACATAAATACATATCAAAAGCTTGTTCAGCCAGTTGATCTTTATTTAAATGCTCATGAATATAACCCGCTTTACCTTGCCAACTTTCGGTTGCTTTAGTCACGATCGGGTGATAGCTAAAGTTTGGAAGCTGTTCTGCGTAGGCATGTAAACGCTGTTGTTCACACAGGTCAGTTTCATTATTTACGCCGTAATACAACTGAACGGCAGGTGAGTTAGGCTGCTCAACCAAGTTATCAAGCATTCCCAAGAAAGCAGATAACCCTGTTCCACCAGCAACAAAAACCAATGGTCGCTGTACTTCGCGTAAATAGAAACTACCAAGTGGCGCTTCAATGAATAGAGTTTGTCCAACCTGACAGCGATCACGCAAGTAATTGCTCATAACACCGTCTGGCAATAGACGAATTAAAAATTGCAATTGATTGGTTGCGTTCGGTCTATTGGCAAATGAATATGAGCGCCAATCTTCAGTATCTGGAATTTGCAAACGAGCATATTGACCCGGCAAAAACTGAAGTTGTTCAGCGTGACTGCTTGCATCAAGATGTAAAATTGCTGTCGTTTCAGAAACCAGCTCAACCGCAGTCACTTTGGTTTCAATTTTCAAAGTATCACCAGCATTACAGATAGCAGAATCATGATCGAAATAAAAAGCTGCATTTGATTTCACACGCGTCTGGCAAGCTAACATTTTTCGCTCAGCCAAATCACGCTCACTTAAAGCATCTTCATCAACATATTCTTGTTCATAAATACCAGTTTCACACTGTCCCTGACAGGTACCGCAAACACCTTCACGGCAATCAAGAGGAAGGTTAATTCCTTGGCGAACTGCTGCATCCAGCAACAATTCGTCGTTATTTACCGAAATGAAAAAGGTTTTGCCATCGGCAAAGTTAAGTGCAACTGAATGTCCCATTTTCATTCCCCTTAAACGTGATAGAAGTCTAAAACGGAATCAATTTTGTCATTAAGCAAAATGCTGTGCTGACGACGAATGCGGAAACCATCTGCTGTTTGACGTAAAAGATAAGTAGCATGTCCGTAAAAACAGCCTTCTAAGCCTTGACGGTTATAGAGCGTTTGCCATGCAACTTTTGCTTCAATTAGTCCGTCATCCAGTGTTTTAACTCGAATGTTATTCATGCTGTGTAACGTACGTGGTAACGGTGTTGCCGAAGCTGCCTTACCAGTACGAATACGGAATACACGGTCTTCAAGCCCTGTACGATCTGCATAATAAATATATGACAAACCCTGATTTGGATCTTGAACATAGTTATGGTCATCAATCCACTGTGGAATATGATATTCACTATCTTCATCGTAAAGGTCTAGATAGGCATCCCAGTCATAAGCATCACAAAGTTCTGCTTTTTTGTACAAAAACTGAGATACAGCAAAATGTAGTTCTTGTGACATGGTTACACCTCATCCATTAGGGCATTGTTTTCGAAAGTAATATCCTGCATTTTCAATGCTTTCTTGTTTAAGCCGTCGAGCATCAGACGTTGCCAATGTCCATGCTGGTTTACATAGAGTCCTTCATGGGTAAACTCACGGCCAGTAATGACAGGTTGAATGCCTAAGTCTTGTGAGTTTTTGGTCGCGCCATATTCCCAAGACTGGCAGCCACGAGAAATATCACTCCAGCGCTCAAGTCGTGCTTGAAAGCCTTTTTGCTGTTCACGGAACTCGACCAAATCATCTGGAGTACCTAAACCTGAAACGTTAAAGAAATCTTCAAACTGGCGGATACGGTTACGACGTGCTTCAGAAGATTCACCTTTAACACCAATACATTGGCTGATGACTTCGGTTTTATTCCATGCCACAGGACGAACAATACGAAGCTGTGAGCTAATCTGATCCATAAAGAATAGGCTAGGGTATAAGTTTAAGTTTCTTAAACGGTGCATCGCCCATTCAGCATATTTGTCGCCGTATTTTTCGACCATATATGGCATAACTGTGCTGTAACCCGGACGAACTGTTGGGTTTGGCATATCACTAAATAAAACACTATGGCCATTTTTAAAACTAAACCAGCCATCGTCAGTTTCTGAGTCACCGGCACCTAACTTGCTATAGTCAAGCGTATCAAGTTCTTCACCTTTTGATGCATTGACTTGCTGACGGTGTTGGACTGTAGAAACATAGTTATAGTGAACAGTACTTACATGATAGCCATCTAAGCCATTTTCATTTTGTAGCTTCCAGTTGCCTGCAAATGTATAAGATGACTTGCCTTGCAATACTTCGAGTTCACCTGTTGGTGACTGGTTAACCATTAAATCAAGAAAGAGTTTTGCATCACCTAAAAAGTCTTCTAAAGAGTCAGTTGCTTGAGTATCAAGGCTTACAAATACAAAACCACGATAGCTGGCAATACGGCCTTGCTTTAAGCCTCGGCTTGATTTATCAAAATCTTCACAATATTCGCTCGGCGCTTTGACTTTAACCAAGCGGCCATCTGACTTATAACACCATGCGTGGAACGGACATGTAAATGTTGACTGATTGCCTTTGGCAACACGTGTTAAGGTCGCACCGCGGTGTTCACAAGCATTCACCATGGCATGTAGTTCGCCTTTACCATCACGGCTCACAATAATCGGCTGACGACCAATTTGGACAGTGAGGAAATCATGATTGTTTGGAATTTCACTTTCGTGACATGCATAAATCCAAACCTTTTCAAAAATGAATTCCATTTCCAAATCAAACAGCTCAGGCTCGGTAAACATATTGCGTGCTATACGAAACACGCTATCTTTAGGACGGAAGTCGATACATCCATCTACAAAATCATTCCATTGTTTTAAATTAGATGAGGTCATTTGCTCAATCCTCTATTCATTCAGCTTTTAACTGATTGAACCGCGATTAAGCCTTTGCCTCTATCCGTTTTTTCCAGATCTTTATCCACTTTGTGCAGTTTTGATTTTTTAATCACACTATTTTTAAGATGTAATCGCATTTTAAAAATGTATATGTCCTATCTTTTTAAATTTCCATATAATCTTAACCAGAATAAAATCAAATCTTGTGAATTAAGCCTATGAAAGAACAAAACTTAAAATTACAAATCAGAATTCTTTCAGAGCGAAATATTGCATTTGGTCCTGGAAAGGCAGACTTACTTGAAGCAATTGAGAGAACTGGTTCGATCTCACAAGCTGCAAAATCTATGAATATGAGCTACCGCCGTGCATGGCAGTTGGTCGATACCATGAATCAGTGTTTCGAAACAGCTTTAGTTGAAACTCAAACGGGCGGAACACATGGCGGTGGGGCAGCAGTCACAGCTTTGGGCCAGAAAATTTTAGAGCAATACCGACAAATGGAAATCAATGCTCGCCAAGCCTTAGAAAATGACTACCAAATCATGAGTAGTTATTTAAAGAAAATAAATTAAAAACTTATATAGATTGAATAGGTTGGTATAGCTTTTGCTTAATTTAAAAATGCTTGCTGAAAAAGCACTGCTGCAATTTCAGTTACACAGACAAAGACGTCTATTCTGCACTATCTTAAATGATGGTCTGGGATAGGCGTTTTTATTGCGTATCTAAAAAAGTGGCTGGCATAAACGACTGATCTGTTTACAGATATTTATGGTCATCGCTATGTGCTTCTTGGCATGGTGATGACCATAAAACTAATCAAGCTATTAACCGACACTGAAAGAAAATGGGTTTTAAAAATAGAGTATCTCGATAGATAAACTTTCAGCATATTGCACCAAAATGAAGTTTAAAATGAGAAATGCACCATCTACCTGCATTTAGGTCCTCTATATTTAACTGATTTCTGCTTTTCATCATCTACGTATATCGCTATATTCTAGGATATATATCGCTGTATAAATCGATAAAAAAAAGGAAAAACAATGGTAAGTCCTGTACAGATAAAAAAAATCGCTATAGTCAGTTCAATCATAAGTCTTGGGTTGTCAATCAGTCTCTCTGTAAAGGCCGAATCAGTTACGATTTATGCAGCAGCAAGCTTGACCAATGCCATGGGTGATTTAGAAAAAATTTACGAAAAACAAAATAATATAGAAGTTAAAACTTCATATGCAGGCTCATCGACATTAGCTAAACAAATTGAAGCTGGCGCACCAGCCGATATTTTTATTTCAGCAGATACGCAATGGATGGATTATCTACAAAATAAAAAATTAGTTGCAACAAATGACCGTTTAAACTTACTAGGTAATCGATTAGTACTGATTACTCCTAAGGGACAATCATTAAAGATTAAATTGGATAAAACTACCGATCCGAATAAAGCGTTTACAGGGAAGATTTGTACTGGAGATACTAAAAGTGTGCCTGTGGGCAAATATGCCAAACAAGCATTTACAAATTTAGGGTGGTGGAGCCGTGTTGAGCCAAAATTAGTCGAAACAGAAGATGTTCGAGCGGCATTAAATTTCGTTGCACGTGGTGAATGTCAGGTGGGCATTGTCTATGCAACCGATGCAGCCATTAGTAAAGACGTAACTGTGGTGGGTGTATTTCCGGAAAATACCCATTCACCCATTATTTATCCAGTAGGGCTTGTCAAAAAGAATTTGAACTCAACAAAGTTCTATCAATTTTTACAAAGCAATCAAGCCAAAGTCATTTTTAAAAAATATGGCTTTAGTGTATTGGCTTCAGCAAAACCATGATGTTTTCTTTAACCCCAGAAGAGCTTAGCGTTCTTCAACTCTCTTGTAAGGTTGCAGCAAGTTGCCTGATTGTCAGCCTTATTCCTGCAATTTTTGTAGGGTGGATATTGGCACGTAAAGAGTTTTGGGGAAAGTCATTCATCGAAACATTGGTCTTTTTACCATTGGTACTACCTCCAGTTGTGCCGGGTTATTTGCTATTACAAGTCTTTGGAAACCGAGGCATTATTGGGCAATACTTAGCACCTTTAGGATTAGAGTTCGCCTTTAACTGGAAAGGGGCAGTTCTTGCTTCGGCAGTGATGGGTTTTCCACTTTTAGTGCAATCCATTCGACTCGCAATTGAGTTAGTTGATCAACGTTTAGAAATGGCAGCAAAGACATTAGGTGCTTCATCTTTAGGGGCATTTTTTCATGTCACTTTACCACTCGCTAGTAGTGGTATTTTAATTGGTGCCATTTTATGTTTTTGCCGTAGTTTAGGTGAGTTTGGGGCCACTATTACTTTTGTTGGCAATATTTCAGATGAAACAAGAACCTTACCTTTAGCCATGTATAGCCTGATGCAACAACCAGATACAGAAGCAGCTATTCAAAGACTGATTGTCTTATCTTTAAGTGTCGCTTTTTTAGCGCTATGGTTTGCACAGTGGTTTCATCGTTATCAAAAAAAGCGCTTAGGGCGGTAATATTATGTTAATTGATTGCCACTTTCAGCTACAAATGGGCCAATTTCTTATTGAACCCAATTTTCAGTCAGATGCTCCAGTTATTGGGCTATTTGGTGCCTCTGGGTCAGGTAAAACTTCAATATTACATGCCATTGCTGGCCTGAACATACCGCGTAGTGGACTCATTAAGATACAGGACCAAACATGGTTTGATTCAAATCAAAAAATTCATTTGAGCACCCAAAAGCGACATGTTGGATTGGTTTTTCAAGATGCTCAGCTTTTTCCACATAAAACGGTAAAGCAAAATTTATTATTTGGTCTTAAACATCTTGCACACCAAGAACGTCACTTTGAAGCTGATTACATTATTGAATTATTAAAGTTAGAACACTTGCTAGAACGTATGCCCATCAAACTTTCAGGAGGTGAAAAACAGCGCGTGGCACTGGGTCGAGCATTGTTATATTCACCTAAGCTGTTATTACTTGATGAACCTTTATCAGCATTAGATGCCGCACATAAAGCTGAAATTATTCCTTTTTTTCAAAAGGTAAAACAGGAAATAAAAATTCCCATGATTTATGTGAGTCATGATATTCAAGAGATTAAACAACTGACCGAAACAATGTGGATTTTATAATTTTTTAGACTTCACACATTATTTCAGTCTTGTCGAATTATGGCTGTTAGCTAGCCCATAAACTGCCAGTTGGAGCAGCTTTCAAGCGATCTTGAGCTTGCTGATAAAAACGCCAAAAAGCGAAAGCAAAAATGACAGCCAAGAAATCAACCACCAAAATTTCTCCGCCATGTACCCATAAGCCACTTTGAGGAATTAGATAAGCCACAAAAGAGGTTAGGGGAATCGCAAATAACACAAAAACTAAGGTTAAAAGCAGTTGAGGTAAAGCTTTTGCATAGCCAATGACAAAGGTGTAAATCAAAGTCAGTAGGAAAATCGCATAATAACCATACATAAATAAGTGATTCATGCTTTCAATATTGAGTGTAGCGAAAAGCCAACGACTGGCCAACATGGTGCCCACTACAGCTAAAACACATCCTAAACAGGCACCTATAGTCAAGTTCGCAAGGAACACCACATCTTTACGTTGAACAGGAACAGGGTCTTCAGCACGCTTTTGCTTACGAGCACGAGTTTCCACCCAAAGAATATTACCCGTATAAAATAAGAAAGCTCCGCCAACACCTAAAACAAAATAGATCCAGCGTACACCCGTACCACCAAAACTTCCAAAATGTAGGCTAAACATGGCATTGATTAACTTATTACCTGCATCCGTCTGCGTGTTAATGCCTTTATGATTAAAGTGCTCAACTGCATATGGATTCATCCGCATAAAGTCATGATTCGCACCGCGCAACATCTGATCTGAACTATAGAGGGCAATACGTGCATTGGCTTTTTCAGGTTTATCTAGGCCACTGAACTGGATATAGTCAACTGAATATTCAGGTGCTACTTTTTTGGCTTGAGCTAATATTTGCTGCACATCAATCTGTGTTTGTTTAGGTTGAATAAGCGCTGGGGGAGAACGCTGAAAAACAGGCTGTCCTTTTAGAGCAAGTTGTCCAATCGCATCATAAAAAAAGTCATGAAAAGCAAAGACAATCACGCTAATACTAATAATGATGTGGAACGGTAGGCTGGTAATTCCGATTACGTTATGGGCATCTAACCAAAAGCGCTTTTTATTCTTACCAGGGCGAATAACAAAGTAATCTTTCACTAATGTTGGTAAAAGTATAATTACGCCCGAAAGCAGAGCAAGAAAATATAAAATCGAAACTACACCCATTACATATAGGCCTAGTCCGTGATGGCCTGCCATGCCCGGTATGCCTGCTGTTTCATGCAATTGTTCTATAAGCCAGCCTGCTTTAGATAAGTTTTCTTGAGCAACGATTAACTGACCTTTTTCATCTAAGCTGGCCATCCACGTGGACTGAGCAGTATTAAAGCCATCTCCACGTTCATGTTCACTCCACGTAATAGGCGCATAGTGAAATTCATTCGACGATAAATTTAGTGTGAAGTTCTTTTGTGCAGCAGGATAAGTAGCCTGTACTTTCTGAATAAGCTCATTATATTGGTCAGGTGAGACTTTAGGTAAAACTTGCTGCGTTGGCGTGGCCCACTTACTAATATGGTGCTGAAACATGCTGAGGCCACCAGCAAAAAAGCAGATAAAAAGTAAAATCCCTGCACATACACCCACCCAAGTATGCATGCTTTTTGCAAGTTTCATGATATCCGAACGTACTTTCATTGTTTAACCCCGAATTAGAAACACACAGCTATAAGCCAGTACGTTGGCAACAAATAAATAAACCATTGCTTGTCTTCCTGTCACAAAGAAATAGGTGCCAAACATAATTGGCATCCAAACCCAAGGAACACTCCACATGCCTAATTGGGCCAAAAGATCCATCGAAATATAAGACTGACCCAATAAAACAATCAGGTTGCCAAAAGCAATGGCAAGGCTTAGCCCTAGAACACCACCAGCAAAAGTTTTACTCCACCAATCTGGCTGAATAGGAGACTGAATTTTAGCTTTCATGAAACCAGTTTCCGTTTAAAAAGCGCCATAAAAGGAAGGAATGACCATGCAAAAATGATAAGCATGAACCAACAAAAAGCGGCAACAACTTTGGGTAAGCTGGCAAAGAGTGCAATTAATCCAATGACTAAAAACAATAGGCCTAAATACTTAAATAGAGTGGGAAGATGCTGAGATAACAGGTTTTGGTTGCTATGACTACAATAGATACTGACTGCTCCCAACAGGGTCAAAAAAAGTCCTATAAGTTTCATGATCAATATTTTTAAATAAATTAAGGGGAAAATTTATCCAATAGTATAAGTAAATAATAATTATTATCAAATGATAAATATAATTATTTATCATTTTATTGCCATACGATAAGATAGGAAATAACTCGTTAAAAAATCTTTATTTGATGCCAAATGCTGTAAGTGATTATTTATATATTCCTGAGTCTCTTTGTGGGTTGGTTTTCGAAATTTCTAAACCAATTTTATTTAAAATGCCGTTCTATTGTTATGGTTTAGACTTATCTAAAACACTACATTTACATATAGACCAACAATTAGACCATCCCCAAAAAATTGCTCAAGCCCATCCTAAACGCCAACATGAGTATTTATATGGAAGGATATTGGCTCAAGCTGTTTTAAAGCATCATTTCGGTTTAGGTCAGCCAATAACTTCTATGCAAGAGCATTTACCTATCTGGCCAACTCATGTTTTGGGTAGCATTAGTCATTCACAAAATAAATTGATTGTTGCGCTATCTGACAAAGCCAGTTATTTAGGAATTGATATCGAGCACTGGGTGACGTCAAAATTTGCTCAAGAGAGTGCGCATCTTATTTTAACGCCTTCTGAGCTTGAACTCTGGAAGGTTAAAGCCTTTGAATGTATTGATTTTGCTCAATTTGTGAGCTTAATTTTTTCTGTTAAAGAAAGCTTATATAAAGCTGTATATCCTATTGCTAAACAATACATCGACTTTTTAGAAGCTTCTGTAGTCGATATTGATTTTGAAAACCAAAAATTACGTTTAGCTTTTGCACCAGAAATACGAAATCGCCATCAATTTTTAGAACACTATCAAGGCGGCTGGGAAGTGGAACAAGACTACATTATGACTTGGGTCTTTCAAGCCGGTAGTTCTGCTTAAAACAAAAGAAGGCAACGAATTGCCTTCTTTTTTATTTGGTGATTAATTTTCTTGTAATTTAGGATCTTGGAATCCTGTTTCACGCATATCTTGAGAGTTGAATAAGAACATAAATCCTACCGCAAAACTTAATATGCCGAAGAAGAGAATGCTTCCTGATATTGGTAAAAACCGCGTTAAAAGTCCTAAAGTTGTGGTGGCAATCGAATCTCCCAAAGCATCTTGAGCAAGCCAGATTGCATTAATACGTCCTAAATATTCATCAGGCGTATGTCCTTGCACAATGCTGTATTGAAGCAAGTTGGCAATCGACATTAAATATCCGAAAACACATAAAATTGGTAAAGTCACGATTAGCCAAGGTGAAAGCCCAATCATAATCATGCAGCTAAAAACACCTAAACACGTATAGAGCATGACTAAGCCAGGTCGAAGTAAACGTGTTGTCCAGCCACTGAGTAAGGCACCTAAAGTCGAACCTAAAGGCACAGCCGAATACATAAGACCGAGTTCAAACGCGCCACCGTGAAAGATTTCATCTGCCATTTGCGGAAAAATAATACGAATAGCACTGCTAAAGCTAAGCAATGTTCCAATTAAAATCGTGCTGCCGACCACTTTGTTTTTAAAAACGAATTTAAACCCTTGAGCTAATTGACGAAGAGGACTTTCACCATTTGATGTGTGTTGCGGTTTAAGTGCAGGTAGCCCCATTAATAAAAACACAGTGAGTAAAGTACCCACTGTTGAGACCCAATACACGGTTGCAACGCCACTAGCCGCAATTAAAATACCGCCGATTGCTGGTGAAATAACGGTAGCAAGTCGTACGGATACCATACTGATCGCACGGGCTTGTACAATATTTTCACGCCCTACAATCACAGGCATAATCGCCATCATGGCAGTCACACCTAAAGCACCAAAGAAACCATCCCATGCTGAGAGGAAATAAATGGCATAGAGCGAAGGTTGTTCAAACATGGCATTAATGGCTAGGCCAGCAAAGCCTAAACCACAAACACTGCGCGCCAGTAAAATCAGCCATTTTCGATCTTTGCGATCTGACAACAAACCACCGAGTAACAAACCAATAAACATCGCAACGCCTTCAAAGGCCATTGCAACAGCAACATTTAACGAACTACCAGTTAAGTCATAGACTTGTTTGGGAATAGCAACGACCAACATGCCAATCGTCAGCAGGGACAACGTGCGCGCAATAAATACATGTCGAAAATGAGCATTGCGTTTTAAAAGACTAAAATCGGTCAATATTGATTTAAAACTCATGGCATTTGCTCCTCTAAATCGCGTGCCTGACAAATCATGCGATTTAAAATTGGGCCAAGGATTTCAAGCTGCTGCGGAGACAATATATCGGTATGGTCTGCATCACTTAGGCGAACAATATTGAGCTTTTTAACTAAAGGCGACCATTGTTGTTCTGGTTGGATATATGGAAGTAAATCTTTTTCAGCAACAACTAAATGTAGTTCACCTTCAAAATTCGGCATCTTATAAGGTTTTAATAAACGTACTGCATCGCGATAGTTTGCGAAAATATCCTCTTGTAAACGGCGAGTTTCTTCGTTTAGCGCCGTATCTGCATCGGCTAAAATATCATTGAAGAATTGAAGTTGTTCCTGTTCAGCCTCAGCATTCATTTCCTCTACAGATAAATCTAACCACTGATGAATTTCGGCAGGGTAAGTGTCTAACAAACCTAGAAAATCAACCTGTTCACCTTGTTCTGTTAACTTTGCTGCAACCGCATAAGCGACTGTGCCGCCTAGTGAATAACCTAATAAGGTATAAGGTCCTGTTGGTTGTTGTTTGCGAATAATCTCAAGTTGTTTTTCAACCAACTCATCCATATTTGCGCTATTTGCCAATAGGCCATCTGGGCGAGGTGACTGCAACCCGATAATTGGTAAGTCTGAATGCAAATAACGATTAAGCACCGTGTATTGCCATGCAGAACCAGAACCTGGGAAGAAACAGAACAATGGATGCCCAGAGCCAGAACGGATGGGTAAAATAGGTTGCATACCAGTTTGTTCAACTTCTTCCAAACGTTCTTGTGTAAGAAGCAAAGCCGCTAAACGCTGAATAGTCACATGACTCATCAGCTGACCAATCGGAATGGTCCGCTTAAATACCTTCCGGATTTCAATTGCAAGCTTCATGACCAAAATGGAATGTCCACCAATGGCAAAGAAATCTTCGTTCACACCAATCGCTTGATCTGTATTTAAAACTTGCTGGAAAATACGTGTCAGTTCATGTTCAAAAGCAGTTGTGGCGTACTGTTTTTCTGTATTTGAAGTATCAAGTTGTGGTCGCGGTAACGCTTTACGATCTAGTTTACCATTATGACTTAGAGGGAATTGTTCAAGTGCCATATAATGCGTTGGCAACATATATGTTGGTAGCTGCTTAGCTAAGCGTTTTTTTAATTGATTAATGTCAACAGATGTCGTTTGTAAGTAAGCAACCAGTTGAACGTCTGCTTTATTTTGCTCAGAAACAATAGGGTGGACAATCACATCATTTAACCCACTGGCTAAACGTAGCTGTTGCTCAATTTCACCCAGTTCAATCCGTTGCCCCCGTATTTTTAGCTGATCATCTGCACGGCCTATATATTGAATACTGCCGTCTGTATGCCAACGGGCAATATCTCCGGTGCGATACATTCTTTGACCTGCGACAAACGGGTTTGCCACAAAACGTGTTGCTGTTAAGTCTGCTCGATGTAAATAACCCATGGCGAGTTGATGACCTGCTAAATAAAGCTCACCGTCCACTCCAACAGGTACTGGACGTAAATATTGATCTAAAATATAAAGTTGGGTATTCCAAACTGGATAACCAATCGCAATGCTATTTTCTTCAGGATTTAGTACTTGTGTTGCATCCATATAGCTAACATCTATGGCCGCTTCGGTTGGGCCATATAAGTTATGTAGCTCACAGCTAAAGTGCTCAGTAAATGATTTTGCTAAAGCCGTTGGTAATGCCTCACCACTACAGAACACTCGGAGGATTGGTAAACTTTGGCGCTGAGCAAGAGACAAAATTTCAGTAGCAGCATTTTCAAAAACAGCCAACATTGACGGTACAAAATGTAATGTCGTTACCTGATATTTTTGAATGAGATTTAATAATGCCAACGGGTCACGGTGTGCATCCACAGGTGCCATAACCAATCGAGCACCTACTAAGTATGACCAGAAAAACTCCCATACTGAAACATCAAAAGTACATGGCGTTTTTTGCAAAATCGTATCGTTTGCTGACAGAGGATACTCCGATTGCATCCATAAAATACGGTTCACAATGGCTTGGTGAGAAACCATGACACCTTTGGGTTGGCCAGTTGTACCTGAGGTATAGATTAAATATGCCGGATGTTGTGGGGTAATGACTGTCGTTTTATAGCTGCTTAAATCAACTTTTGTTTCATCAAACAATTGATCGAAAGCAAAGGTGGCTATTGATGGATGGGCAATAGCAGCTAGATCTTTTTGTTCACCAATCAAAATTTTAGATTTTGCATCTTGCAACATAAACTTGATACGTTCAGTCGGGTGTTGCAAATCGAGTGGCAAGTACGCTGCACCTGCTTCAACCACCGCTAAAATAGCAATACTCAGTTTGACCGACCTTGGTAGGGCAACGGCAACAATATCTCCAGCCTGTACACCTGCAAGTTGTAGTTGCTGTGCTAAAGCACAAACTTGTAATCGGACTTCACTAAAACTGAGCTGATGAGTTTCATCACATAACGCCGTTTGTTCAGGAGTAATTCGAGCTTGCTCTCTGAGTAATTGCTGTAATGTTGTGGGGCGAACATAATATTGAGTTTGATTCGTTTTCTGGATTAATTCACGTTCTTCGGCAAGTTGTAGACGGTAATGGCCTAAAGCCGTTTCTGGCTCATTTAATGCAATTTCAATAAATTGAACCATTCGCTGTAAGAAATGTTCTGGCTGATCGATTACACCACGTTGTTCGAGTAATAGCTCAATTTGATGATCAGGAATAACCAACAACGCAAGCGGATAATGGCTATAACCGCGATTTATGAGCTTAGAAATAGCCGCATCGCCAAGTTTTTGCTGTAAATATTGGTTATCTGGGTAGTTTTCTACGACTAACAAACTATCGAAAAGATTGCCCTGAGCCATCAATTGCTGAATTGCGCCTAGCCCTAAACCATCGTGTTCTAAATGTTCAACATGCAATTGCTGTAACTGAGCTAATTGTTCCCAAAGTGTTTGCTGCATGTTCAACTGTACGCGTACTGGAATCGTATTTAAAAACAACCCGATCTGCTGCTCTAAGCCATTGATAGGTGCTGAACGCCCAGAAACAGGAGTACCAAACACAATGTCTTCTCGGTGGGCATAAATATTTAAAGTCATTGCCCAGATCATTTGCATGAAGACATTGAGTGTGATGCCTTGTTGGCGTAATTTATGTTGAAGTTTCGCACCCAGCTCAGCACTTAAACGATAGGAAGTTTCCTGTACGGCTTGCTGTGGTTGATTAAATAAAATAAGTGGCTGTAAATCAGCTAAATCACGTTGCCATATTACTTTTGATGTTTCATGGTCACGCCCAGATAAGGCTTTAATCACCGTTTCATAGCTATGTTTAAGCACTGGCAGTTGTTGGTTAGTTTGCTGATAGGCTTTAATAAAGTCTTGTAAGAACAGTGGAGTTGACCAGCCATCAGTTAGCAGGTGATGCACCATAATCAATAGTTCTGATTGTTCAGGAGCATGTTGAATTAAAGTTGCCCGAATCAGACCATAGGGTTGGTCAAGGTGAATCGGTTGTTGTAATACCTCTTGAATGGTTTGCTCAAGCAAATCGGGAGTGACCGAACAAAACTGAACTGGCCAAGCTTGAGTAGGGTGCAATGAATAGATAAAAACAGGTTCTTCAGCTAATTCGCTATCAAAATGTCCACCTAATTGAGGGTGACGTTTTAGTACGGCAATCAGCGCTTGCTGCAAACGTACCGGATCAATATCTCCATTTAAACTAAGACGAGTAAAGGCATTATAGTTCGATTGATTTTCTACTTGAGATAAGAACAGCATGCCTTTTTGCAAAGGAAGCAAAGGCAGAATCGTGCTATTTTTTCCGTATTTTTCTTGAACCTTTTGTTCTAGGTCTGCTGAAAATAACGGTTTTGAAACAGCCGCTTGTTGCTCATCTAAACGTGTCAGATGGGGTACCAGAGCAGCAACTGTTTTGAATTGGAATACATCACTTGGTCTTAAGCTGTAACCATGCTGCCGTAGTTGAGTACACACCATGATGGCAGAAATGCTATCACCACCTGTCATAAAGAAGTCATCATCAATCCCAATAGAATCTAGTTTCAGTACAGATGCGACAATCTGACATAAAAGCTTCTGTTCTGGTGTTTCTGCCATTCGGCTATGACTGCGAACCTTCGGACGTGGTAGGGCTTTTTTATCAACCTTACCACTTACATTTCGGGGAAATTCAGCCATGACTGTGAGGGCTGAAGGCACCATATATTCAGGTAGGTTTTGACGTAACTGACTTAAATATTGCTGACTTAACTGCTCACTTATTTTTTCATCGAGTTCAATGTCTTTGACCACACAATAACCGAGCAAACGATGGCTGTTATTAATTGGCTCTGCAATAACGACAACACTTTCAATATTAGGTAAAACGGAAAGCGCATTTTCTACTTCACCAATTTCAACCCGATAACCACGAATTTTAATTTGGTCATCGCAGCGCCCCATAAACTCAAGCTTGCCCGCCGTATTCCAACGCACTAAATCACCCGTACGGTACATGCGCTGTCCATGTTCAAATGGATTGGCAACAAAGCGGGCAGCATTTAAGTCAGCACGACCTAAATAACCGTTGGCAATACCAAAGCCAGAAATATAAAGCTCACCAATCACACCAGTGGCACATCGCTGTAAATGTCGATCAAGCACATAGGCCTGAGTATTGCCAATTGGATTACCAATGACTGGACGTGATGTGTGCTTTAATTCTGCACGGAAAGTATCAACCGTATATTCTGTTGGGCCATATAAGTTATGTGCAAAAAGCTCTGGCTGAGCATTAAGCTGTTGCCATAAAGCTAAAGGCGCAGCTTCACCCCCAATCAAGATCAGACTTGGGTGATGTTGACCATCTGCAAATAAGCCATTGGTAATCATTTGGGCGCAAAAAGACGGCGGTAAATCGAGTGTATCGATTTGTCGTTGCTGAATTTCCTGAACTAAGCCAAATGCATCACGGCGCATGTTTTCATCAAAAATATGTAGCTCTTGTCCCCATAGCATCCAGAAAACTTGCAACCAAGAAGAGTCAAATGAGAACGAGTGTGTATGTGCTGCGCGTAATGGACGATCAGGAAAACGCTGCTCTACAGCATTAAGTACAGGCCAATAAATTGTAGGTTTATGCGATAAAATCAGGTTGAGTAGCGAACCATGTGTGTTCATAACACCTTTCGGACGACCGGTACTGCCTGATGTAAAAATCACATAAGCCACATCCTGAAAATCGAAATTACGACTCTGGGTAGGAATATCACTCGTTTCTTGTTGTTGAATCTGCTTTTGAACATCAATATGGTCAAGATGGACCTGCTGAATATTTTGAGGCAATTGAGTTGAAAGAGCCTGCGTTGTAAGCACAAACAATGGATTGGCATCTTCACACATCATTTGCATACGATCGATTGGGTAATCTAAATCGAGTGGTAAGAAGCTTGCACCCGAATTTAACACCGATAGCATCACAACCACTGAATCGATAGAACGGGGAATAGCACCAGCAATAACTGTGTGTTTCTTTGCGCCATTTTCCTGTAAAAAACGGGTAAGTTGGTTCACCCGAATTGCAAGTTCAGAAAAACTAAGTTGTTGTAGATGCGGACGTTCACCACTAATAATTGCAATACGTTCCGGATACTTTTGAACTTGTTCATAGAAGATATCTAGAACATTATTATATTGTTCAGGATGGTTAACGCGAGGACCTATACCGCTTTTTGTGAGCGCACTAAGTTCTTGTGGTGTAGTAATATTAAAACTGCTACATGGGTGCTCTGGTTGTAATAAAGTCTGCTCTAATAGCAGCGTTATACGCTGACCATGCATGAGTAACTCATCTTGAGTATAACGCTGCGCATCTGCATGTAATTCGATAATGAGTTCATGATCTTGAACGATAAAAGAAAACTCAAAATCATCAATGGGTCCTGTTGAGATATGATGGGTTTTGACCTTTTCACCATCTAGAACCAAATCTTGATCAAAAGCTTTATAATTTAAAATAGGACCATACATTCGTTCATGGATATCGATACTATTTAAATCTCTTAAAATTTGTTCAGCATCGTATTTCTGATGCGGACGAATTTGTCGTAATTGTTTTTGAACATGTTGAGCCAAGCTCACCCAACTGTCTTTTTCAGCCACATTAAACTTCACAGGCAATACATTTACGGTCGGTAATGTTGAGCGAATTGCCTTTGAGCCTAAACGGCGCATAAATGGAATACCGTTAACCAACTGGGCTTTATCTGTCATTTTGTAAATATAATGTAATGACAATGACATCATCATGTCATTCAAAGCTAATTTTGATTGCGATGCTAAAGCCTGAATTTGCTCTAAAATTCCTGTAGAAAAACGCAGCTGATGCTTAACAAATTGGGCTGTTGTTTTCGAGGCTAAGTGGTGTGTACTTAAACTAATAGGACTAGGCAAGTCTTCACAGTAAGCCTTCCAAAAAGCTTGGTCTATCTTAAATTGATGGCTATTTTCATAAGCCTGACGCTCTAAGATGACATCATTAACATCAATAAAAGGTGAAGAACTAAGATCTTTTCCAGCTTGTAATTGTTGATATAACTCAACAATTCGTTTTGTGAGGTTAATCATGCTAAAACCATCAAGCATAATGTGATGATAACGTTGATACCAATACACTTTGTCGTGTGTAGTAAACAGTACTTGACGGAACAGTTGAGATTCACCAGCTTTAAGCGATTTAGCGCATTGGCGGTCAGATGGCATCCAATCCCATAACCGTTGCTGAGCTTTTTGAGGGGTTAAATGGCAAAAATCAAATTCTTCGACTTGAATCTGCATTTGCTTATTAAGCTCAATAAAGGGCTGTGCCGGATCCGATGAATATGAAGCAATTACAGTGTCGGCTTCATTTAAACCCATTTGAATTGCTTGCTTAAATATTGAAATATCAATAGATTTTGGTAACTCTAAGCAGTGTGCAATCGTATATAAATCTTCAATAGAACTTAAGTGATCGGCAAGAAAAATACCGAGTTGAGTAGATGCCAATTCAAAACGAGCTGGTTGTGAAATATCGGAAGTAAATTCATTATTTAATGCCTGATTCATGACAATACTCCTTTACGCTTGCTGAAAGGGGTTAATTGCAACCCAGTGCTTTTCTACATACGCAATACACGAAGCCCGTGTATCTGGACCATGTTGAACCTCCCAACCTGATGGCACCTGATGTTGGGCTGGCCATAAACTGAATTCACCTTGCTGATTTTTTAAAACCTGAAAAGACAAACTTTCATTATCGAAAGGATTAATATAGTTTTCCTGTAAGTTGCTCATGATATTGTTATCCTTGATGAAACAAATGGTTATAGTGAAAGAATTTTTTGCAATGCCTTAAGCAAGTCTGCACGCCAGTTCACCGCATCGTGGCCGCCTGAAAAAGTTTGAAAACTCACTTGATTGAATGATTGCAATTGTTGATAAAGCTGGTGGGCATCGTCCCGCATATCGGTTTCATACGTGCCTGCACTGATATAAATTTGAGTTGTTTTTGGTAATGGATGAGATAAATTTAGTAGTTCTAAAAAGTTACCCGTATGGTTTCGTCCCAAAGCGCTATTAGAAAAATCTGACCACCAATAAGAGCCAGACTGCAAAATCAGGGATGTGAAAAGTTTTGGGAAAAGCAGTGCGCTATACAAAGCACATAAACCACCTAAACTTTGACCGCATAAAGTGATGTTCGTTGTTGAAATAAATGAATATTGTTCTAAAAGAATTTCTAATAATTCGTTTACAAGCGCCTGACTAAATCCATCATGGCAACCATAATCTTTTATACGTTGTTGGCTGTTTAAACTATGGATAAATACGTATACAGCTGGACGGAGTTTTTTTAAATCAGTTAAATCTCGAATTTCGGAAAGAATCGAAAGCTCTCGGCTCCAGACTTGGCCATCAAGAAAAATAACGAGTGGTAATGTTTTTTGAACTGCCTGACCACTAATAAAAACATCAACTAAATAATCTTGCTCACATAACACGCTTGACCACTGAAATGTCTTTGTAATAGGGCAAAGGGTGGTGGGTAATTGTTTTGTCTTGTCGAGTTGAACTTGATTGATGTAACGAGCCAAGTGTCCGCTATAAAACTGCTGATGACTTAATGAATCAATCTGAGCATTGTGTTTAAGCTGGGTTTGCCACCATGAGCGTCGCGTTGCCGCACAGTTTGTTTGTGGTGCTTCCTCACTCGCTGTAACTACAACATAACTACCAGCCCAAGCCACAGGGAGTTCTATTTCAAAAAAGTACACATCTGTCCCAGCTATATGGCTAAAACGATTCCACTTTTGATAGATAGATGGGCTTTGTGAATAGACATCGATATAAACGAAGCAACGCTCTTCGTGCTTGGGCTTGCGCCAAACAAAAGTGCAAGAACTTTTATTATTTGTTTGCACAGTAACAAGGGGATTACCTAATTTTTTAACGGTATTCCACCAAGTTTCGCATCCAACATTTGATTGTTGAAATAGTGGATGTAAAGGATGAGAAAATGGCTTCATTTTGAGTCCATCTCGACAAGAAAGCGCGGTCAAATTATCAGAATGATTCTCATTAGTAAATGGAAACAATTATCATTATAATCAATAAAAAAAGATGAGTTTTATTAATATTAATTAAAAACAATAGTTTAGTTTGAAATTATGGTTAATAAATAACTTAATTTAGATTGTAATCTGATGTTTGATATTTATCGCTCTTGATAATAATGATAATTATTTGCAATTATGTTGTGCAATTTAGTGATCAAATCAGACGGGAGTAAAACATGAGCTCTACCATCGTAGTCACAGGCGCTGCAAGAGGTATCGGAGCTGCTATTGCAAAGCAATTATTGCAACAAGGGTATCAAGTGATCGGTGTTGATCTGCAGGAAAATCCAGAACAATGGGAAATCAGCAAAAGCCTGACATCAGATGAATGTTTGCATTGGCAAGGCATTTCGCAGGACATTACACAGCAACAAGCTACTCAAAAGCTTATTGCCGATCTTTTAGAAAAGCACAACATTACAGGTTTAGTGAACGCAGCAGGTGTATTGATTATGCGTTCTATGCTTGAAGCAAAAACAGAAGACTGGGAAACACTTTTTGCGGTAAATGTCATGGCACCTATTGCGATTAGCCAACAACTTGCTAAACATTTTTGTGAGAAAAAACAGGGAAGTATTGTCACGATTAGCTCAAATAGTTCAAGGATGCCACGAATACAACTGGGCATGTATGCAACTAGTAAAGCTGCGCTGAGCCACTACTGTCGTAATCTTGCGCTTGAAATCGCACCTCATCAGGTACGACTCAACATTGTTTCACCGGGCTCAACTTTAACCCAAATGCAACAGCAGTTGTGGACGGACAATACACCGCCACCAGCGGTAATTGATGGCGATTTAAGCCAATACCGAACAGGCATTCCTTTAAGAAAATTAGCCCAGCCTGAAGACATTGCAAATACGGTCAGCTTTTTACTTTCCGATCAGGCAGCACAAATTACCATGCAAGAAATTGTGGTTGATGGGGGAGCCACTTTAGGCGTTTAAACACTCATTCATTACAACAAAATAACGGTATAAGGAGTCACGAGATGTCGGCACAACATCCGTATTTTATCCAACGAGAAAATTTTACTGAAAGCCATGTTGCACTTGCTCAAGAGGTTCTAAAGTGCGGACATGAGGCGGGTTTTATTTTTACTACACCAGAATACACCATCAATAGTTATCAGAAATTACAAGACATTCAGGTCGCTAAAAATAGCCTTTTAAAAGATTGGCTACAAGAAGCTCGAATTCAACTCCAGCAAGCGATTACCGAGGGTTATAAAGACGTCAAAATTATGGGCGGACTGCCGTTCTGCTCGGCAGCAGATGTCAATTTAATGCTCATGCAAAATGCAAAAATATGTCAGAAGGTCCTCTATGCACAATCTGATATAGATCTTAGTTCTTTAAGATTAAACAAGGCTGATTATTTCCCGTTAGGTGAACATTATCAGCAGCAAGTTGAATATCTTGTTCAGCAAATGCAGGCAAAGAGACTGGATAAAGCTGTTCTAGCGCGCATTTTACAACTTGAATATGAACAAAATATTCCAGTCTCAGACTTATTTTTCAATTTAGCTAAGCATAATCCTGAAGGTTATAACTACGCTGTTGCGAGATATCCTCAAAGTGAAGGTTGGTTTGTTGGTGCAAGTCCAGAACTACTAATTGCAAAGCAAAATACAAAAATCTGGAGCAAACCCGTTGCGGGCACATTGGCTCGTGATGACGATCCGACGATAGACCAAAACAATGCCAGAGCATTACTTGCCTCACAAAAAGATCAACATGAACATGCTCTTGTGATCGAAATGATTGCCGATGAGCTCACACCTTTTTGCAAACAATTACATGTTCCTAAGCAACCATCCCTCATTCGTACCAAACGTCTTTGGCACTTGGCTTCATATATTACTGGTGAGTTAAAACAAGCCGATACTCATGTATTTGATCTCATTGAACGCTTACATCCAACGCCTGCAATTTGTGGCGAACCGAGCCCAGTAGCCAAAGATTTAATTCAGCAACTTGAACCATTTAATCGTGAACTCTTTGCTGGAACGATGGGATGGGCAGATGAACAAGGTAATGGTGAATGGTCTGTGACCGTCCGCTGTGCCCGAATTTATCAAAATATTGCGCGTTTATTTGCTGGTGCAGGCATTGTAGAGGCTTCTCGTCCGCAAGCTGAACATGCTGAAACTGCCGCAAAATTCCGTACTGTGCTGGACGGATTCCAGATTTCACCAAACCAATTGCCAATACAGGGATCAAACATATGACAACACAGGTTTATTTGGATGCTGCCGTGCCATATCCAGCAGAGTTCGCTGAGATTTACCGTAAAAAAGGCTATTGGATTGGGCAAAACTTGAGTGACTTCTTACGTGAAAGGGCACAAAAGTACCCGAAAAATATTGCAATCTATGATGGTGAAAAAGCCGTTACTTACTTTGAGTTCGATTATTTAGTCGATTGCTGTACAAGCCATTTATATCAACACGGCTTACGCGCGGGTGACAAAGCAGTTGTACAAATGCCGAACCACTATCAGTTTTACGTTTTATTTTTTGCACTGATTCGGCTTGGTGCACTACCGGTAATGTCTTTGCCTGCACATCGCTATGCAGAACTCAGCAGTTTTTTCAAACAAACTCAAGCAAAAGCTTATTTCTGTGCTGATTTTGGTGCACAAAAATTTGACTACCGAGAGCTTGCCGAAAAGCTTCAGCAAACTGCTTCTTGCTTACAACATGTATTTGTACTTGGAAATGCAGGTAACTTTGTTGCCATTCAAGACCTATTAAAAGAAACCAATATTTTGGATGAAGCCATCTCGCCAACTACGGCAGATCAGGTTGCTTTTTTACAGCTTTCTGGGGGAAGTACTGGGGTTCCTAAACTGATTCCACGTACCCATGACGACTACCTATACAGTGTTCGTGAGAGCGCTAAAATTTGCCATCTGGACCAGTCATCACGCTTACTCATGGTTTTACCTGTGGCACATAACTTCTCAATGAGCTCAGCTGGTTCTTTAGGTATTTTTTATGCAGGTGGTGCGGTTGTTTTAGGTACCGATCCCAGTCCTGACACGGCATTTCCATTAATAGAAAAACATGGAGTTACCGATGCCTGCCTAGTTCCTGCATTAGTTCGACCTTGGATGGATAAAGCTGCAAAAGATCAAAATCCAATATTATCGACATTGCGTTGCTTACAAGTTGGTGGGGCGCGATTACCTGATGCAGTTGGTTCACGTTTAATTGATGAGTTTAAGGTCAATCTGCAACAAGTCTTTGGAATGGCTGAAGGGCTTGTGAACTACACCCGTTTTGATATGACGGAAGAGCAAATTATCCATACACAAGGCTTAAAAATTTCTGAAGATGATGAAATTTTAGTGTTAGATGATAACGATCAACCAGTAGAAGCGGGGCAAGTGGGGAATTTGCTTACACGAGGTCCATATACCATTCGCGGTTATTACCAAGCACCAGAGCACAATGAGCGCTCTTTTACTCCCGATGGTTTCTATCGTACTGGTGATTTAGTTCGTATTCGTGAAGATGGCTGCATTGTTGTAGAAGGCCGTTCTAAAGAACAAATTAATCGTGCTGGTGAAAAAATTGCCACCGAAGAAGTTGAACAAGCTCTATTAACCCATCCGCAAATTCGTTTAGCGGCACTGGTCGCTATGCCAGATGAGGTCATGGGTGAAAAAAGCTGTGCCTTTGTTGTATGGCAATCTCAAAGCGATGATCCAAGTCCAGTTCGTCTTGCGATGTCAGTACGCCAACACCTTAAAGACTATGGACTTGCGACCTACAAAATTCCTGATCGAGTGGAATTTATCGAGCAATTTCCATATACAGCCTTTGGAAAAATCGACAAAAAACGATTGCGTCAACAACTTGAAACTAAAACCAATGTTCTTGCTTAAAGATAAAAAAGGAAAAATTTGATGAGTATTCCAAAGATTGCCAGTTACAGCATGCCACAAGCGCATGAATTTACGACGAATAAAACACATTGGCAGTTGCATACCAACCGCGCTGTTTTATTGGTTCATGATATGCAGCAATATTTTTTAGACTTTTATGATCAGACTCAAGAACCGATTCCAGAATTGATTAAAAACACCAAAGAACTGATTGAAACTGCACGCAAGTTTAATATCCCGGTGGTCTATACAGCACAACCTGGTAACCAGACGCCAGAACATCGTCAGTTATTAACTGATTTCTGGGGAACTGGTCTAAAAGACGATCCAAATATCACCCAAATTTTGCCGGAAATTACGCCTCGAAAAAATGATACTGTTTTAACAAAATGGCGTTATAGCGCATTTAAATTTTCTCCACTCGAGCAACTTATGCGTGAGTCAGACCGTGATCAGCTCATTATTTGTGGTGTCTATGCACATATTGGTTGTCTCATGAGTGCTGCTGAAGCCTTTATGCTAAATATTCAACCATTTTTATGTGGTGATGCACTCGCTGACTTTAGTCGTGAAGAGCACGATATGGCTTTAAAATATACAAGTACACGTTGTGGGCAAGTCATGACAACTCAGCAAGTCACACGAGCTTGGGCGCTTGAACAAGCCGCATCGCCGTTAACCCATGAAGGTATTGTTTTGGCGGTAAGTGAACAGCTACAGATTCCTGCATCAGACATTCAGTTAAATGATGATTTACTCATGCTTGGGCTTGATTCAGTACGCCTCATGACACTGGTAGGTAAATGGCAGGCTTACGGTGCACAGGTAAGCTTTGAAGATTTAGCCGAACAACCAACATTGGAAGTTTGGATTGACAAGCTTGTCGCCTAAATCTAAACAATAAAAAATGGCAGATTTAATATCTGCCATTTTTTATTTTAACAATTAGAACGAGGTATTATCTTTTTTAATACTGCGGTTAAATTTCAAAGTTCGAGTAAACCTGAGTTTGCTGATTGACCACTGAAAACTTGGCACACTATGAATCATAACAAAGAAAAACACTGTAAATAGCGGTACAAGTAAGGTGCCAAATACAACACTTCCAAATACGCTCATGCCAATTTCATAACGACTAGCAGCGCCTGCACCTGTTGCAAAGATTAAAGGAATAACACCCGCACCAAAAGCAAGGGAAGTCATCAAAATTGGACGTAACCGCAACTTTAATGCTTCACTTGCTGCGTCGATTTTACTTTTTCCTTGTTTGAGTGCTTGGGTCGCAAACTCCACAATGAGAATGGCATTCTTACAAGACAAGCCAATCCCCGTTAATAGAGCAATTTGAAAATAAACATCATTCGGTAAGTTAAAAATCTTGGCAAAAACAATAGTGCCCGTAATTCCTAAAGGTAAACCTAATAAAATAATAAATGGGACTTTCCAGCTTTCATATAAGGCTGCCAAACATAAGAAAATAAACAAAATAGAAATGACATATAAAAAGATAGCCTGCCGATTAGACTGTTGCTCTTGTAACGAGAGGCCACTCCATGCAACGTCTACGCCAGATTGTTTGGCAACCATATCGGTAAGTTCTTGCATGGCTTGTCCTGAACTAAAGCCCGGACTGATATTCGCCTCAAGTTGTATAGCAGCTAATCCCATAAAGCGAGTTAAAGCTTCTGGCCCACCAGTCCACTGACTTTGCGCAAAATGGGCGAGGGAAAGCATTCCACCTGTATTGTTTCGTACATGCCAGTAAGCTAAGTCTTCGGGTTTAGAGCGAAATTCAGAGTCACCCTGCATAATAATTCTTTTAATTCGACCTCTTTCAACAAAATCACCAACATAGTTTCCACCCCAAGCGGTCGATAGTGTTGAACGAATTGCTTGCTGATCAATTCCCAGCATTTTGGCTTTATTTTGATCGAGTTGAATAAATACTTCGGCTTTATCTTCACTCACAAGGGGACTTAAATTTTCAAAGGCCGAATAGTTCTGTGATTCTTTTTCTAAGGCTTTATATTGTTTGATTAATTCATCGCGTCCTTGACCATTTACATCTCTAAGCCAAAGCTCCAAAGCATCAGACTGTCCTAAACCAGATACGCTTGGTGGCATTCCTACCATCACTTTGGCTGGCAAGTTTTTTTGCAAATAAGTCTGAGCACGTTCACGAATAGCACTTGCGGTATTGGCTTCACCTTTACGTTCATTCCAATGTTTAAGCGAAACGAACGCCATGCCTAAATTTGGCCCACTTCCTGAAAAGTTTTGCCCATTCACCACAAGTACGGTATTAATATTTTTGGCTTCATGTTCAAAAAAATAATTATTGATGAGCTTTCCAACTTCTTCGGTCTGACTCATCGAAGCACTATTATGCAAACTATAGGGAACAGCAAGTAGCCCTTGGTCTTCGTTGGGAATAAAGCTTGTAGGCAAGCCGCGGTAAATCATAAATAAAATAACTGCTATGCCCACAACTAACAGACTGGAAAAAACTTTGAACTGAATTAGTCGAACGGATAAAAAACTAAAAGTTGATCTGACTTTTTGAAGAGCAAGCTCGAGTGCTTGTCCCCATTTTGGCTTTTTATTGTGCTTTTTTAACAAAACTGCGCACAGTGCAGGTGTAATGGTCATGGCGACAAATAATGATAACAACATGGCTGCCGCTAAGGTAATAGAAAACTGGCGGTAAATCATACCCGTCGAACCACTAAAAAAGGCCATTGGAATAAATACTGCTGTTAATACCAGTGTAATACCGACCAATGCACCGCTAATCTCTTGCATCGACATTAAACAAGCTTCACGTACACTCAGCTGTTGTTCGTGCATAAGTCGTTCAACATTTTCGACCACTACAATCGTGTCATCCACCAACAACCCAATCGCTAAAACCAGTGCAAATAGGGTAAGGGTGTTAATACTCATTCCAAACAAATACAGCACCACAAATGTGCCACTAATTACAATAGGAACCGTAATGGTTGGAATCAGTGTCGCGCGCCAATTTTGTAAAAAGAGGTACATGACAATAACGACAAGTACAATTGCTTCAAGCAAAGTGATCATGACTTGCTTAATTGACTCTTCAATAAAGGGGGTATTGTCTCTTGGATAGACAATTTTATATCCGGCTGGTAAATGCTGGCTAAGCTGAGCCATTTTTTCTTTAATAAGAGCAGAAGTCTCAATTGCATTGGCATCAGGGCTTAAAGAAATACCTAGGCCTGCCGATGGATAACCATTAAGCGTATTAATACTTTCATAATTTTCTGCACCTAATTCGACTCTCGCGACATCTTTTAAATAAACAAGGCTTCCATCAATATTTGCCTTAACCACTACAGACTTAAAATCATCTATTGTTTTTAAACGTGAACCTGCTTTTACTTTTGCATAAATATTCTGGTCAGAAGCGGAAGGCATTGCGCCAATCGAACCCGCAGCAATTTGAGTATTATAATCTTCGAGGGCCTGTTCAATATCACTCGGCACAAGTTGGTAATTTCTAAGCTGATTTGGATTTAACCAAATTCGCATGGCATAACTTGAACCAAAAACATCAACCTCACCAATTCCTTGTAACTGACTTAAAGGTTGTTCAAAGTGATTCACCATATAATCAGACAACTCAATATTGCTGGCTTTTCCTGTTTCATCATATAGCCCAACAATAAGCAGCATATCACCCGTGGTTTTCCATATGTTTACGCCTTGCCTTTGAACTTCCTCTGGCAAACGGTTTAACGCACCATTAATTCGGTTTTGTACTTGTAACTGTGCTTTATCAATATCTGTTCCAATTTTAAAGTGAATATCAATGCTACTCGTTCCCGATGATTCACTATAGGACGTAAAGTAAAGCAAATTATCCAGACCTTTTATTTGTTGTTCTAAAATTTGGGTCACGCTTTCTTCTACAGTTTCAGCAGCAGCACCACGATAGTTGGTAACAACAGAAACACTCGGTGGTGCAAGGTTAGGATAGCGTTCGACAGGCATGGCCAAAGTCGCAAAAAAACCAAAAATAAGAATCGTGATTGCAATGACAGAAACAAAGATAGGGTGATAAATAAAAAAACGAGAGAGCATTGTTATGTCTACTTTAAGCTTGTTTTAAATAGGTTTTTAGGCACACGCAAGTACAATATTAACGCTTTTTTACACCACAAACAATAATGATTATCATTATATTATTAATACTTATTTTTATCTTGAACCTTGAAAGCCATGAGGATATGATTCATCACATCATTACAAATGATAATTATTATCATATGGTAACGTTATTCAACAGAGGGGTCGAGAAATGATATTAACCAAAAAGGCGCTGGTAGTCGCCATCTCAACACTACTTCCATTTGCGGCTCAAGCAAATTTGGACACAGAAAAATCTGACAAAAATGAACCTGTTCAAAAACTAAAAACCATTGTGGTTTCCGCTGCATTAAAAGAACAAGATGTTGATAAAGCTCCTGCATCGATTAGTGTAATTACTAGTGAAGAGATTGAGCGTAGTGCAGCATTGAGCCTTGCTGATGTTTTACAAAAACAAGCTGGGGTTTATAACTACAATAGTGGACAAGATAAAATTGTTATCCGAGGAATGCTCAACACATCGGGTAACTACACTTTAATTTTGCTTAATGGCAAACGCATGTCATCAAACGGAGCAATGTGGCGAGGTAATGACTTTGACTGGAGTGCAATTCCTTTAAATAGTATCGAACGTGTTGAAGTCATTCGTGGGCCAATGTCATCGCTTTATGGTGCAGATGCCATGGGCGGGGTAATCAATATTATTACCAAAAAGGCTGAAGATGGACAGCTTCATGGTTCGATCTTTGGGCAATATAACCGAGCAGACCGTGGCAATGGTAAAGATCAATTCCGTTACGGGTTTAACTTATATGGCGGTTTAACCGATAATTTAAGTTTTACTTTGGCAGGTGATGCCTATAACCGTGATGCATGGTATCGAAATGGTAAACCAGATCCAGATGGGGCGTACTTTGTAGAGAAAGATACGAAAAACGTAAACGGTACTTTAAGCTGGAATATTAGTGATCAACAAACTTTAGACCTAGATTTGGGTTATAACAACGATAAACGACCTCTTACCCAAGATGCCGCAACTTCAATTCAAGAATCAGAAATGAAACGTACCAATGTGGGGATTGCGCACCGCGGAAAATGGGGATGGGGTAAAACAGAAGTATACATTGGTAAAGAAACAGCCAAAATTTATGACTACGACAGTGAGTATGACGCACCGCAAAGTCGTCAATATAAGCAAGAAAATTTAATTGGTCGTGCTTTCGCTAACTTTGATTGGCTCATGAATAACGCCACCGCTGGTTTTGATTATAAAGATCAGAAAATTACCGATGTTGTGAGTTATATCGGCACTGGAAAAAATCAACAGAAAAGTTACGGCGTATTTGTGCAAAACGATACCCATATTAACGATGCGCTGACCTTAACTTTAGGTGGACGTTATGACGATTTTGATGACTTTAATGGCAAATCAACAGGCAAAGCCTATTTAACATATGAGTTAGCAGAAGGTGTCATCCTTAAAGGTGGTGTAGGACAGGCATATAAGGTTCCATCTCCAGCTCAGCTAGATATCAATTATTCAATGATCTCATGTGGTGGTAGTTGTCATATTCGAGGTAACCCTAATTTAGATCCTGAAGAAAGTACCAACTATGAAGCTTCTTTAATTGTGACTCGACCAAATTGGAATGCTGGAGTTACCGTTTTCCAAAATGATGTGAAGAACCTGATTGAAGCGATTACCTTAAGTGATGGAGACCCTCGTTTAGAAGATGATTTTAGAAAAATTTGGACCAATGTAAGCCGTGCAGAACTCAAAGGGGTTGAACTCACTGGTGGTTATGACTTCACAGATAATTTAGGTGTGAAAGCAAATGCAACTTACTTAGATGCAAAAAACAAAACTACAGGTAAAGATTTAACTGAACGACCAGAGTGGCTCGCTAATGGTTCAATTTCTTGGGCACCCGTTGAAGATTTCCGTGTAAATGCAGGCGTAAGTTATGTGGGTAAACAAATGTACTCAGCAACTAAAGAGTTACCAGCTTATACCACTTATGACGTCACCTTTACTTCACCATTTTCACCACGTTTAACATTGGATTATGGGGTAAAAAACCTGACCGATGTTGACCTTGAAGATAAAAACAAAACGTTCAACACCAAGCTCTATGGACGCAATTACTTTGTAAAAGCGACTTATAGTTTCTAAGTTAAAACTAAGCTCAAAGCTTATTCATAGGGGAATAAGCTTTGTTTTTTAAATCACAAATACCCATAATTTTCAAGCAAGTATAGACAAAATAATTTTAAGAATTTCTATACTTCTAAATATTCAGGCTAATTAATCATGACGGCAACTTCAAAATCATTATTAAACGGACTACCGATAAAAAAATCGAGAATACACGTTTTTGAAATCTTAAATCAGAATCCACAAGGTTTAAGCGCAGACAATATTTATGCTCAAATTAAAAATGAATATAAAATAACCTTGGGAACGATCTATAGAATTTTATCTGAATTTGAAAATCGCAAACTGATCAAAAGAGTATTCTTAGGAAAAAGCAAAAGCATCTATAAAATTAGAAAAGATAAAATGAGCTGTAATCTGATTTGTCTTAAAACATCAGAAGCTTCTAGCTTTGAGCATGAGAAAGTTAATGAATTACTTCATGAAGTCATGGAAATTATTTTTGCAAATACTGGAGCAGATATTAGTAGTATTGAGCTTAATCTCTACACAGAATAAAAAGTTTAGATAAAAAGTGGACAGCCTGAACTGTCCATTTTTTATTGAATTTCTTATTTGATGACTTTAATTCGAGTTGTAGCTGGAATAATTAAAGGTGAATTCTTAGCGACATAGCTTTCAAGGGCATCAATATCTTGACCACCACCTACACGGTTTTGACCTTCTTTTAATACCGTAAAGTTATCGCCGCCATCTGCCAAGAAGCTATTTACCGTCACACGGTATACTTTACTGTCAACCAATGGTGAACCAGCAACCATAATGTTACTTGCTCGCGGTGAAACAGTAGTATTTGCCGCATATTGATAACTTAATTCTTTAGATGGCTGTAAAATTCTAGGTGAGTTTGCATTTGCACCAGACCACTGCTGTTCAATCACATCTCGAATCTGTTTGCCCGTTAAACTCAAAGTCACAATAGAGTTACCAAAAGGTTGAACTGCAAAAACATCGCCAAAGGTAATCTGGTTACTGCTATTAATGAGTAGGTCGGCACGTACACCACCTGGGTTCATAAAGGTAAAGTCAGAACCTTGGTTACTTGCTTTTAAGGCAAATGCTTGCTGAGCATCGGCAATCATAATCCCTAGTGGGCTTTCACCACTTTCGACTTGAGTACGACTTACAACTGCTGTCGCAGTTCCAACCACACGACTTGAAATGGTGGTCACAGCTTGGCGGTACTTATCTAAAATAGCCTCAATGCTTGGCGTTTTGCTAAATTTTTGATAGAGATCTGTAAGGCTTACAGTGGTTGTACCTGAAGTGTAGGCTTCACTTTGTATAGGAACCTGTTTAGCATCCTTTTTAATCACATCACCGGTTTTACCATCAAGCTCAACCTTAATGTCGGTAATTAACGTGCCATATTGTCCAGCGGAGGTAAGCAAGAACGGTTTTGCTGGATTTTTTGTTGCATAGTCACAAATATAAGATTGATGCGTATGTCCAGATACAACAATATCAATTGCCGGATTTAATTTATCTAAAATGCCCAAAATCGGGCCGCTTAAGCCGTCACATGTTTTTTCATTAAGCTTAGTACTTGGCGCTGCACCTTCATGAACTACAACCACAATTGCTTCAATGCCTTGTTTTTGTAACTCAGGAATCAAGGCGTTTACGGTATCTGCTTCATCACGGAACTCAACATCTTTAATACCAGCAGCGGAAACAATACTTGGCGTCGCTTTAAGAGTTAAACCAATAAATGCGACTGGAATACCGCCGTAAGTTTTGACTTTATAGGCAGGAAAGATCGTCTTGCTCGCATCATTTTTCATTGCAACGTTAGCCGCAAGAAAGTCAAACTTGGCACCGCTAAAGTTTTTATTAATTTGGCAAGGTGCAGTACTCGTGTATTGCTGACATCCACCGTTCTTTAAGCGGCGTAATTCATCTGTACCACGGTCAAATTCATGGTTTCCTACAGCATTAAAGTCAATTTGAATATCATTCATCACTTCAATGGTCGGTTCATCTAGAAATAAAGATGAGGTAAGCGGGGAAGCACTAATTAAATCGCCTGCCGAAACCACAGCATTATTTGGATTTTCTGCTTTAAGTTTTTTAATTGCATCGGCAAAGTAACTGACTCCACCCACAGGAACCCGAACCGACTGCGTTGCATCGTTTGGATTAGGTGCTTCAACATAACGCTTTGGTGGCTCAAGATTTCCATGAAAGTCATTAAAAGCTAAGATATTTACGGTCTGATTGCTTCTTTGGGCAGGTGGTGCTGTGTCGTTATCATCATTGTCATTACACCCAGCCAATACAATCATCGCCAGAGAAAGCGATGTTACTTTAAATAGTGTTGTTGAATTTTTCATTTTTTTATCATTTGATCAATTAAGACGGATAAAAAATACGCTTTTAGTATGAATATTTGATGAAAAATGGATATAGCTCAAAAGACAATAATGCTTTGGATAATATTTAAACTCAGTAAAATATAATAATATTTAAAAAACATTATAAATATTAAAAGCATAATTTTTCCAAAAATAGAATTTTTTAAAGTTATACAAATCTATTAAATATATAATAAATATTTAGATAATATTTTTACTTAATAAAATTTCAATTAATATCAAATGTATAGTTTTTTTCAATATAATAAGTTTATTAAAATTTGGACAAAAAACACAATTATCGAACAATATCTTAGCTAGAGGTTGTCTACAAACTCCAATTTTTTATTTAGAATAAATTTTTAATTGCCTTATAAATCTTAATCAAGTGATTCATTTCATAAGATTAAAATGAACCGGAGATAATTTATGCAATGGACTAAACCAGCTTTTACTGATTTACGCATTGGTTTTGAAGTGACTATGTACTTCGAAGCACGTTAATCAATTTCATTTAAATGTGTCATAAGCCCTAGTCTTGTTCTAGGGCTTATCTCTTTCTAATAAGATATTAATTTTATGTATATTCATGTTTTAGGCTCAGCTGCCGGAGGCGGGTTCCCGCAGTGGAATTGTAATTGCCCCAATTGTCATGGTGTCCGCTCAGGCACAATCCAAGCTAAAGCACGGACTCAATCCTCAATTGCTGTTTCTGAAAATGGAACAGATTGGGTTTTATTAAACGCATCACCGGACATTCGCCAGCAACTTTTCGAATTTAAAGCAGCTCAACCAGCGCGTAAATTGCGTGATACAGGCATCACTAGCGTTATTTTAATGGATAGTCAGTTAGATCATACCACTGGACTTCTAACCTTACGTGAAGGTTGTCCAATGAATGTTTGGTGTACAGAAATGGTCTATCAGGATCTGACTACTGGCTTTCCAGTTTTTAATATGCTCAAACACTGGAATGGTGGTCTTCAATATCATGAGATTAATCCTAAACAAGCTTTTAAAATTGATGGTTTTGAAAATTTAGAATTTTTACCTTTAATTATTAAAAGCGCTGCACCGCCATATTCACCACATCGCAATGATCCACATGACGGCGATAATATTGCTTTGATCATTAAAGACCATAAAACACAAAAACAATTATTCTATGCGCCAGGTCTTGGGAAAATTGATGATCAAATCATGCAGATTATGCAAAGTTCTGACTGCGTCATGATTGATGGTACGCTCTGGACAGACGATGAAATGCAACAAACAGGGGTTGGAACTAAAACTGGCCGTGAAATGGGGCATTTATATATTAGTGGTGAAGGTGGTTCGCTGTCTTACTTGAATCAGCTGAGTACACCTAAAAAAGTGCTTATTCATATTAACAACACCAATCCAATTTTAAATGAAAACTCTAGCCAGTTTGCTGAACTTAAAGCAAACAATGTAGAAGTCGCCTATGATGGCATGCAGATTGAACTCTAAGGTGAACCATGACTCAAACACCTGAAGCTTTAACGACCGAACAATTCCAACAAGCGATTATTGATAAAGGCCAGTATTATCATATCTATCATCCATTTCACGTGATGATGTATGAAGGCAAAGCAACTCAACAACAAATTCAGGCTTGGGTTGCAAACCGCTATTACTATCAAATTAATATTCCGCTCAAAGATGCAGCGATTATGGCGAATTGCCCAGATCAGCGCGTCCGTCAAGAATGGATTCAACGCATGATCGATCAAGATGGTGAATATCCTGATGGCGGTGGTCGAGAAGCATGGTTACGGTTAGCCGAAGCTGTGGGTTTGAGTCGGGAACAAGTGATTTCTGAAGAACTGGTATTACCAGGTGTTCGCTTTGCTGTAGATGCCTACGTGAACTTTGCACGCCGAGCCTCATGGCGTGAAGCAGCCAGTAGTTCTTTAACTGAGTTGTTTGCCCCGCAAATTCATCAATCACGTCTAGAGTCGTGGCCACAACATTACCCATGGATTGATGATAAAGGCTATGAATATTTCCGTTCTCGTTTAAGTCAGGCGCGCCGTGACGTTGAACATGGTTTAACAATTACGCTTGATTCATTTACGACTCATGAACAACAAGAACGAATGCTTGAAATATTGCAGTTTAAGCTGGATATTTTATGGAGCATTTTAGATGCTTTAACGCTGGCATATGTTCACAATGAAGCACCGTATCACAGCGTGACGAGCAAACGGGTTTGGCACAAAGGACTATTTAAATGAATAAAGAGCAGTTTGATTTAAACCTTGTGCCGACATGGCGACAAGGTTACCGTTTTCAGTTCGAACCAGCTCAAAATGGTTTTGTGATTTTATATCCGGAAGGCATGATCAAGTTAAATGAAAGTGCAGGGGCAATCGGGCAATATATTGATGGTCAGCAAAATGTTTCCGCAATTATTGCCCAGTTAAAGCAAAAATTTGGTGAGATTGCTGAGATTGATCAAGATGTAGTGGATTACATGCTGGTCGCAAAGCAGCAACACTGGATTGATTTAATATGACAGAAGGTGTTGGCCTACCTTTATGGTTATTAGCGGAATTAACTTATCGTTGTCCGCTACAATGCCCATATTGCTCAAACCCATTAGACTACGCTCAACATAAAAATGAACTGACCACTCAAGAATGGTTTGACGTTTTTGATCAGGCCCGCCAGATGGGCGCCGTTCAACTCGGTTTTTCTGGCGGCGAGCCATTGGTACGCCAAGATTTAGAACAACTGGTTGCACATGCTCACCAACAAGGGTTTTATACCAACCTCATTACCTCTGGTATGGGACTCACCGAAAAGCGCATTGCCGATCTAAAGCAAGCGGGTTTAGACCATATTCAAGTGAGCTTTCAAGCCAGTGATCCTGTGGTGAATGATGCATTAGCAGGTTCAAAGCATGCTTTTGAACAAAAGTATGAAATGTGCCGACTGGTTAAGAAATATGATTATCCGATGGTGCTCAATTTTGTAATCCATCGGCATAACATTGACCAGATTGAACAAATTATTGAACTTTGCCTAGAGTTAAATGCAGACACCGTCGAGTTAGCAATTTGTCAGTTTTACGGTTGGGCTTTTTTAAACCGTCAAGGTTTGCTACCAACACAGGAACAACTGATACGTGCGGAACGGATTACCAATGAATATCGAGAAAAATTAAAAGCGCAAAATCATCCGTGCAAACTCATTTTTGTAGTGCCTGATTATTATGAAGAACGACCAAAAGCCTGTATGAATGGCTGGGGTAAAATATTCTTTACAGTTGCTCCAGATGGTATGGCACTACCTTGCCATGCGGCACGACAATTACCAATTTCATTTCCAAACGTCCGTGAACATAAATTGTCAGATATCTGGTACAAATCAACTGGATTCAATCATTTCCGTGGGGATGCATGGATGCCAGAAGGCTGCCGTAGTTGCCCAGATAAAGATCGTGACTTTGGCGGATGTCGCTGTCAGGCCTATATGTTGACTGGCGATGCTGCCAATGCCGATCCTGTATGTGGTAAATCGCCATATCATCAAATGATTGAGCAAGCACGGGCAGAAAGTCATATGGCAGCTCCACTACAACAACTTGTGTTTCGGAACAGTAGAAACTCTAAATCTTTAAGTGCTACACAAAATATTCCAGTCCACACGATTACAGATAACTAGCAAGCAGCGGGAATCCCATGAAGCCTAGCCATATTCCAGTTTTTGATGGACATAATGATGCATTAACGCGTCTATGGCTAAGTGATCATGCAGATCCCGTACATGCTTTTATTCATGAACGCCTAGAGGGCCATCTTGATTTAAAACGCTGCCAGCAAGCAGGTTTTGTTGGTGGAATGTTTGCCATTTTTTTACCTCCATTTAGCTATGTTCAACAGCATCATCCCAATAAACTATTTGATCAAAATGCTTCTGATTTTACCCAGCGGCAAATTGAACAGATTTGCTTAGAGCAACTCGATATAGCACACCAACTCGCAAAAGGTTCTACAGACATTCAAATTTGCACATCAGTTCAGGATATTCAGAGTTGTGTAGACATGCAGAAACTGGGCATTGTGCTGCATATGGAAGGTGCAGAAGCTTTACAACAAAACCCCGATTTACTCGATGCATTCTATGAAGGCGGGCTACGTAGTATTGGTCCACTCTGGAATAGACCAAGCCGATTTGGTCACGGTTTAAATGCCAAGTTTCCGCATTCGCCTGATACGGGAGCAGGACTTACTGTTGCGGGAAAAGCTTTTATAAAGCGCTGTGCCGATAAAAAAATGGTGATTGATGTTTCCCACATGAATGAACGGGCTTTTTGGGATACTGTAGATCTATTGCAGCAACCAATCGTAGCAACACACTCAAATGCCCATGCTTTATGTCCTCAAGCACGCAATTTAACTGATCGCCAGCTCAAAGAAATTCGAAATAGTCAGGGCATGGTCGGGGTAAATTTTGATGTTGCTTTTTTAAGGCCTGATGGACAGCGAAATGCAGATACCTCAATAGATGTCATTTTGGATCATTTAGAATATTTAATGGATCATTTGGGCGAAGAACATGTGGGTTTTGGTTCTGATTTTGACGGCGCCCTTATCGGTACTGAACTTGAAGATGTTATGGGCTTGCATAAACTTATTAACTGTATGCAACAGAGGGCATACTCAAGCGAACTCATTGAAAAAATATGTTTTACGAATTGGATAAACGTGCTTTATCGAATTCTGGGTGAATAGTTTTAGAGCTAAACATATTGAACGTAACTACTTATTAGCATTTTTATATTGGCCGAAATGACTAAAAAAAACACAATTAGTTTAATTGTCAACTATGCGATATATTCACTACACTTAACCTTACTGAATGTAAGAACATTTGGTATTTCAGGTCTTTTGTGGTTTTCACATTACCCATTTCTTCATGAGAAGTAGAAATGGGTTTTTTCTTATCTTAATCGAATAAACGTGATAGTAATCACAATAATCACTAATTATTGGCATTCTCTCATTCCTATCTTGACTAAAAGTTCAGCATTAAATACATTTGTAGTGTATTTAAAGATAAATAAAATTACTTAAAAGTAATTCATAATACTGCTTAATCCTGAAATACAGTAAAAGGTCTACCCATTTGAGTAGGCCTTTTGCTTTGTATCAAAGTTTATTTTTTAACTATTACACTCTTCAATTAACATAAAAATTAAACACCTTACAAAAGCGGAGCAAATGAAAGCCGTTAAATAACAAATTATGTGCTATTAATTTAAGTTGATTTATCCAAAGTTACTCCGTCAGTCGAAGAGGTGCAAAATGTTAAAGTCAATTTTAGTGATAGGAACAGGTATTGCGATTGGGATGTGTATGTACAAGAAAAAGCAGAAAAACAGTAAGAGTTTTAACACAGATAGCGATACTGACTCAGTGAATAGTCAAGACAGTATTAAAAATCAAGATGATGGTTCAGTGGATAATGCTGTACAAGTTTAAAGTTAAATAAAAAAGGGGGTTCAATAAATGAACCCTTTAATTTTTACTAAAACTAATAATTATTTTATATAGATTCACTTAAAGATAATATTTAAATTAAATAATTACTCAACTTTTCATTTAATTATTACAAAAATATGATTAAAACAAAAAAAACACTTTCATTATTAAAATTTACATATTGTATCAGTGGAGTCTTTATTATTATCGATGCGGATAATAAAAATGGAGACTAGAATGTCAAAACGCCATATTTTAAAAGAAGTTAATGCCAAAAGTATGTGTGGTATGGAAATTATTGTTGAACAAATTTATGAAAATATTTATGAAAAAAACTTTGTCGAAGCTGGAAGGGAGCAAAGTTGGTTGCCACTTTCTAAAATTGTGATTTCGGATAAAGTCATTAATTTAGATCAAGATAACACCTTTGCTCATCCACGAACAGGCAAGGTCTTTAAAGTCCTTAACTCTTAATAGTTTTTGTTCCACCAACACACTTTGCAAGTTTTAAATTATTGAAGCGGCCCTTACACAGGTGTCGCTTCGATACATTTAAGTCAGAGCTAATTTTTTATATTAACGCTTTAATGAAGAGAAATTGCATTTCTTGACTCGTGATTAACGAAGAAATAGGTTAATTTATTTATAAAGTTTTTAAGTAAACACTGATTTTTTATGATAATTGAGATAGAAACACATCCACTAGAACCATTTTTACCTAATAATGCGCGTCTATTAATGTTAGGTAGCTTTCCACCACCACGTAATAAATGGAAAATGGATTTTTATTATCCGAACTTTCAAAATGACATGTGGCGAATTTTTGGTTTAATCTTTTTCCAAGACAAAACTTATTTTTTAAGTGAAAACCAAAAAAAATTTAATGAAGAACGTATTCGAAACTTCTTGATTGAAACAGGTATTGCGATCTTTGATACTGCTTACCAAATTAAGCGATTAAAGGGGAATGCCGCCGATAAATTTCTTGAAATAGTAACGCCAACAGATCTTGCGGTTCTACTTCAACAGATTCCGCTATGTCAGACCATCATGACTACAGGTGATAAAGCAACTGACACTTTAATTTCAGTTTTACCAGAGAACACTGAAAAGCCGCTTATAGGAATGTCTACATCGACGTACTTTGCGGGAAGAGATATTAATTTATATCGCTTACCATCTTCTTCTAGAGCTTATCCATTGGCATTAGAGAAGAAAGCTGAGGCTTATCAAAAATTCTTTAAAGAGATTGGTATTTTATAAATAAAACTGAAGCTTCCTTACATCATCCATTCAACTGGTAAATATGAAACAGCTTTAATCATTGTGCGTTGGAAAAGACTCGTATCTGGGTCTTTTTCATATTCAATAACTTTCCCATCCGATTGATAATCTAGCCAAATGATTTTCCCTTCACTATTTAGCTTAAGCTGATAGGCGACTTGAGGTAAATGCTGATCGAGCATCACAGAAATTTGAGCCTGTAATTGACTCGACTCAATCACCAGACCAACTTCAGTGTTTAAGTAAGTCGAGCGCGGGTCAAAATTAAATGAACCAATAAATACTTTACCGTCTACATCAAAAAATTTGGCGTGTAAACTCGATTTATTTTTACCTTTTGCGGGGATAACACTTCCGGTCACCACCTCATACCATGTTCTACGTCTACGTTCTAAAAATGGTTTAAACTCAAATAGTTCTACGCCACTTTTGAGCATTTCAACTCGATATTGACTATAAAAAGCATGCACAATTGCCACATCATTTGCAGCAAAAGAATTGGTTAAAACCCTGACTTTAACCCCTTGTACTTTTAGCTGTTTTAAATAGTAAGTGCCTTGCTGGGTAGGAACAAAATAAGCTGAAGCTAACTCTATATGCTGCTTCGGTTCACCCATAATGGATATGACTTGCCCATAGAGCATCTCTTCTTTAGAGGCGATTCCTAAGATTTTTTTAGGTGAGTCTGCAACAAAATACGCTTTTGACCACTGAATTGGATAGCTTTCTAAGAGCTCTTTTAAATAAGTTTGTGCATTGTAAAGTTTATCTTCGGTTTGAGTATGATTTTCACTTTCATGAAGTAGATCATGATAATGCTGTCGTAAAGATTTCAAGTGGTGGGCAGCACAAGTTCCGATCAGCTCAGTAGCATTTTGGCTTAGCTCGCTTTGCCAGAAATCATTAAAAACGGCTTGAGCATGCTGTACTGTATGTCCATAAAATAAGATATCTAGATCTGTAAACTGAAACTTACTACTTGCATCAAAATACTCACTACTGATATTTCGACCACCTGTTACTGCAATGACATCATCTGCAATAATTAATTTATTATGCATGCGATGGTTGACTTTCTTGAACCGAAAAATATAGTCTAAAATTCTTATGTATCTGAATTTGTATGGATTAAATAAGCGAATTTCAAAATTAGGGTGGTGGAGAAGGCTTCTTAGAACACCATCAAGCTTTACGCCATTTTGATCGTCAATGAGTAAGCGGATTTTTACACCACGATCTGCCGCCGTTAACAACTCGTGCAGCATTAAGTTTCCAACAAAATCATTTGTCCAAATATAATATTGTAAATCGATTTTTTCTTTTGCATTTCTAATCAGATACATACGAGAAGCGATACTAATAAAAGCATCATCTAGTGCCACAAAAGCGGTTAGTCCTTGTTTAGTTTTTTCTGTAGCTTGCTCATCATTCAACCAATTAAAGCTATTCGTCACTGTATCGTTCTCATCAGGGTCGTAGGTACCGTTATACGAAGGTGTATTTATAAAGCCCCAAGCATTTAATGCCATACTACTGTACTGCTGATAGAGTTGATTAATCATGTAAGCTTTTAAAGTCGCATCCAAGATAAGCTCATCACAGCATTTTTATATTCAATTTATATGTCAAAATTCATATTAAACAGTATAAATGCATTCTGCCAAGCCTCAACTCTAGCAATTCCTTATATTTATAAGCTTTCTTTAAGAAATATTATCTATCTAAAATTAAAATTTAACACTTAACCAGCTTTCAACTTTGGATAGGCTTTAAATATTTTTCGATTAGAATAATTTCTCTCAAAAAAGGGAATTAATTTGCATTAACTTTAATTTTTTCGGATGGTTATGCTTTTAAGTTTCACAAAAACACGTTAATTACAAATGACAATATAACAATTACATTAGGAAACATAATATCTATCATACTTCCTTAAAAAGCTGAATGAGTAGCTGGACAATAAAAGGGAGAAAAGGAGATGCCACAATATTTAATCATTGCTGAGAATGTGTACAAAAAGATTGAGGACAAAAATTTATTTTCAGAAAACTCAGCAGAGAACTTAAATCAGTTGGTTGGTGTAATTCGTAAGGAAATTAAAGGAACTAAGTTTAAACTTAAATATAATTTTATCGATTTTGAGGAGTGCTTAACCAAGCCGTTAGAAGAGTGCGCGATTAAGTTGGATATGAGTCTCATGCCCAACCATAAAAATAAAGATGAATATATACTTTGGCTCGCCGGCTTTATTGAAAGAATTACCACAGGAGGAGAGGCTAAGCTTCCTCCGATTTCAAAGTTTATTCCTCCAGACTTTAAGTTTAACTATGAAGAGCCTCCTAAAGTGTCATCGAAAGGTGATGATGGAGAGATGATTATTAATTATTTCAAATCAGATGCCTTCACTAAAATTATTAAAGAAGAAAAATAAGTTTAAAAAATATAGAAGTGATCGTCCACTACACTTCTATATGTCGCTGTAAATTCAGCAACCGCCTTCTGGGGCGGTTTTTTAATTTAACTCACCTTATTCTTATAAAATATATTGTTATAACTTTTCACAAAAGTTTGCATAATGCACAGAATCAGATTCATTAGACTAAAAACAGATACAACCTTCAATGTTAGTTTTAAATTTACTTAACTACCTTTTGGAGATATGTATGTTCAAAGCTATGTTTTTCTTTAGTGCAGGTGCTGTTTTCGGTTACTGCTGTAAACATAAGGAAGAAAAGGCTAAAGAGGAAAATTCCTCAAAATAAGCTAAGTATATTCATAAAGAACTTACTGATGAGTTGGTTTTTTATAAGGAGGTGTCTATGCTCCACAACCTTAGACAAGTTTTCTGTATTCACATCTGGGAATATGATTTTGATATTGCTCATGACGAAATTAAAGAATGCAGAAAATGCGGAAAAATTCACAAAGTGAAGAGTTCCCAAAAATTCACTTAAGATCTAGGTTAGTACTTTTAGATATAAGTGAAGATTAAAAATTAAATAGGCTTAATATATTAAATATTGAGCCTATTTAATATAAAACTTGAATCGATTTCTTTTAGATGAAATTAAAATACCAATCAATTTAATCAGAATATAATTCAAACCACATCACACTTCAAAAAAATAACTAGTTGCAATATACACAACCTATCAATTAAAATTAAAAAAACAGCAACAATTTAATAAAAATTATAAACTTATTTTTATAACTGAAATCTTATACTTATATTTTGTAAATAACTAATAAGGAGATAAATATGCCCAAATATTTATTATTAGCAGAAAAAATTAATAAAAATATTAAAAATAAACATTCAAATAATTACTTTAAAAACTTAAATAATTTAATTATAGAAATTGAAAAAGCCATTACTGGTACAGAATTAAAATTTTTATATAACTTTGTGAGCTTCGATGGTGCTGTTGTTAACGCGCAGAGTGAGTTGCCTATTAAAGTAGATATAAGCTTGATTCCAAAACATAAAAATGAAGATGACTTTATTTTATGGCTAGCAGATTTTATTGATCGAATCACCATAGATACCAGCAAAACAGCCATCAAATAAGAAACAGCCTAGTGAGACAAGATCACTTTCAAGGTTCTTGTCTAGGCGCTGAATTCATATCATGTCGAACTCTACTTATATTTTCATAAATGATTTTACGCATTCTGTTTACTGCCCCCAATGGCTTATGTTCGGGCAAGGCATGCCACGGCGTAAAAGATAGATTTTCACAGAACTTATTTTGCTCAGGTGTGTCAAAGTCCTGCTTTGGAATATGAATAGTCGCTACTTGATAAAAAGGAGCCGCTTTCTCATCCCACTCTGTCATTGAATCTTCTACTAACATTTTACTTGAAGTTCGTGGCTGAATAAGGAACTCCATACATGCATCAGTATTTTGCAAAGTATTCTTTAAAGCTTTTCTTAAAAAATCATGACTCGGATTTTTAGGCAGATTGTTTGCTGTCACTGAGCAAGCACGTACTGAATATTTAACTGCTTGGCGATCATTACCAACCCCTAACTGATAGGGAACCATAGACCAGTAACGTGCATGGAGCGGATTTGCAATTTGTGAGTTACGTGCTCCTAGTGCATTCATTGTTCCTTTAAAGCCTAAGGCAAACGGAATATGAAGTTTTCTGATCATATTATGGCTATTCATATCATTCATAAAAGAAAGGTATCGTTTAGCATCATTTGCAAAAAAGACTGGGTGATTAATCATAATAAAATCTTGGGTGGTTGCTTGCTTTTCACTTTCTAAAATTTTCTCTCCAGATACACCTAAAAGTTTTATCGCTATACCACGTGCGTCTTTGTCAATGTCAGCACTAGTGGCATCATTTGAGGCATTGGAAAAACGAATCCATGCTTGATAACTTTGGTCGGGGATAAATACCCCTTTAGCAAACTGAGCAGGTATATTTTTTGAGACATGAAATTCAGCTCGAACACAACCATGTGCTTTAGGATGTGCATCACGCAAAGCATTTCCCGCCGTATATTGTTCACGAATTGACTTTTCAATGACTTGAGCTATGTTCTGGACTAACACTTCCTCATTAGGCTGTAACTTTTCCCCTAAAGCTGTATCAACTTCTGGATAAGCGATAATTTCTGAAGATCTCTTTATTGGTATGGTTCTTTGGGTATGTAAAGCTTCACTACAACCTGTTAATGCAAACACAAGAGGAGTAAATACAAACAATGCCTTAAAATTTATAGGCTGTATAAAATTTGACATTTATTATTTCCTCAGTGCAAAAAATATTTTAGGATAATATTAAGTTTATTGTTTAACTTTATTTTAAGCCTTATAAACATATTAACTGTAAATAATTTAAATCTCATTGTTACTTATCTGAACAATAAAATAAGAATTATTATTTAATATAAAACCTCTTAATACATTAAGAGAATGACGACATGATAACTAATCCACAAAATATGCAAAATAATTCTAATTCATCACTACATCCAATCACTCAAAATACACTTATTGATCGGTTTAGTCCTATCTATTGGAGAATAGACGGCCCACAAACGATGTCTTTTGCTATTACTAATTATGGAAATGGTTTTGAAGCATCTTTTAGAGCGCGGATGGCAAATGATTTGGTAGGAATTACATGGGATTCTTATGACACTAAAGACCATAAATTTTTAGCTTATCAAACCAAATATAGCTATGCAGGGGTAGTTTGGGACTTCGATATTGAGTTATCTGCCACGATGCCAGTGCTGAACAACCCAAGTTTAACGCCAACTTTAACGGTGTACTATAATGAAAATGGCGTAGATAAAGTTGCCTATGTTGTCTTATTTAGATATGCAAATAATCCTTCATCTCGTACAGCACATATTCATATTAACTGGGATACAGTAAAAGCCGGCTTTTCTGCTACAGATAGCTTCCCAGTCACCAATATTCAGCGGATCTCATTTTCTGGTTTCACTAGCCATTATAATAGCCAATCAGCCACACCTTTAAGCCAGCCTGAAGATGGTTACATTCGCTTAACCAACTCGGTTGTTACCGGAACAAATGCGAAGTTAAATTTAAGCCGTGTTGTTGTGCCTCAGCATAATTATGGCATATGTACAAGCTATGACGACCATTACGATTTAAACCCGCAGCGCTTAGTCAACAATATGGCTGCTTTGGGATATCAAGGTTTGGTTAACCACTATTGTGGGATGTCGCATTACCCTGAAATGAAATGGAAAAGCGATATTAATAAATGGCAAATACCAGATACATTGGTGACGGGTGAGACAGTTGTTAACTCATGTACGCATAAATGGCATGAGAAATATGCTCAGGCTTTACATAACGCCAGTATGCAACCCATCTTTGGGGTAAGTTTTGAAATGTATTCCTTGGGCGCCAACGAGTTTTGGGCACAGCGTGACTGGAATAGTAATTTAGGTAAAACAGGCTACCAACCACCAAGCTACTTCTTTAGTTTAAGTGACCAAAATGCATTGGCCTATCTACATAAAGTCTGTATTGAGTTTGCAGATGCAATGGTTGTCGGGGGATGTGATGTAAACATGCAGATTGGTGAGCCGTGGTGGTGGTATAACACTGACACGAATCTACCTTGTGTGTATGACTATCCAACAAAACTGGCCTTTAATGCCGACACAGGTTTATATGCGCCAGATTTAGGCACAATTTATGAGGCCATGAATAAAACAGGAACGCCGTATGATGAGTTTAAAACATGGCTTAGAAATAAATTAGGGCAAACCTGCCAAGATATTCGCACCGTTATCAAAGCCAAATACTCCGCTGCCAAAGTTAGCCCACTTATTTTCTTTCCTTCGATTCAATCGCCAATTCAGACACTAGCAACCTATATTAACTATCCGAGCACGCACTATTCATATCCTAATTTTGATTACATGATGACAGAAGCTTATGACTGGCTATTAGAAGCTCGCTTAGACTTGGCACATCAGGCAGTTTCCCAAATACCTATACAGGGTCTGGGCTATCCTGCAAATAAAGTTGTTTATCTATCAGGATTCGTTCCTGATGCATCTATTGCCTATATTTATGGATTTGATAAAACAAAACCTTATCGAACACCCATCTGGCAACGAATTTTTGGTGACATGAAAAATAATGTTTCTTTGGGTTTGATGAAGCAATTTATCTGGGCATACCCACAAGTCATGTTTGATTCGATTACCATCGATACCACTCAGGCTCCAAATGGCTTCTTTGTTGAAAATACGTTGTATTCGCCAATTAGCGATAACACACCATATCCACCAGATATTTACCTATAAGTAAACATAAACCATTTATAAGATAAGTGATTTGATAAGAAACCTCTTCAAGTAAGAGGTTTTCTTCTTTTTGAAACATGGGCTTGCTTCGGCGTACTTGACTGGCTATGCTGTGATGGATTGTCATGAAAGCCAATTTTAATTTAAGCAAAATTAAGCTCTTGTATTGCCTATATATAATCTATTTTGCTCGACTATAAATACCGAATGATTTAAAGGAAACCCAAAGATGAAATCTCGTGCAGCTGTCGCCTTTGCCCCAGGAAAACCTTTAGAGATTGTTGAAGTTGATGTTGCACCACCTCAAGCAGGTGATTTCCCTGCAATTTTAGGTCATGAAGGAGCAGGTGTTGTAGTTGAAGTGGGTGAGGGCGTAACAAGCGTTCAACCTGGTGATCACGTGATTCCACTTTATACAGCTGAATGTAAAGAATGCTTATTCTGTAAATCTGGAAAAACTAACTTGTGTGTTGCCGTACGTGCTACTCAAGGTAAAGGTGTAATGCCGGATGGAACCACACGTTTTTCTTATAATGGCGAACCAATTTACCATTACATGGGATGTTCAACCTTTAGTGAATATACGGTAGTTGCTGAAGTATCTTTAGCTAAAATCAATCCAGAAGCAAATCACGAGCAAGTTTGTTTACTTGGATGTGGTGTGACTACGGGTATTGGCGCCGTACATAACACAGCAAAAGTACAAGAAGGTGACTCTGTTGCAGTATTTGGCCTAGGCGGTATTGGTTTGGCTGTTGTACAAGGTGCACGTCAAGCCAAAGCAGGACAAATTATTGTGGTAGACACAAACCCAGATAAATTTGAACTTGCTAAGCAGTTTGGTGCTACAGATTTCTTAAACCCTAAAGATTACGATAAACCAATTCAACAAGTCATTGTAGAAATGACAGGCTGGGGCGTAGATCATTCATTTGAATGTATTGGTAATGTCAATGTTATGCGCTCGGCTTTAGAATGTGCTCATCGTGGCTGGGGACAATCAGTCATTATTGGTGTTGCTGGTGCAGGTCAAGAAATTTCAACTCGTCCATTCCAGTTGGTTACCGGCCGTAAATGGTTAGGTACAGCTTTTGGTGGGGTAAAAGGCCGCTCACAACTTCCAAAAATGGTTGAAGATGCCATGAAAGGTGAGATTCAACTTGAACCTTTTGTAACGCATACCATGCCTTTACAAGACATTAATACTGCTTTTGATTTAATGCATGAAGGTAAATCAATTCGTACTGTCATTCATTTCTAAATGAAATAAAAAAAGGGCTGTGATTCAGCTCTTTTTTACGATTTATAGTTTTATATCTTAAATTGCATTACCACACATGTCCGTTGTGCCCTGAGGGTAGTTAAACTGTAGCGAATTACGGTCAGTAATAAGTTCATTAGAAAGCTCTCGTGTAAATGATTGTTCAGAATAAATTGATATACCACTTAAAACAGAAAAACTTATATTTTCAAGTGGAGCAGGTAAAGTAGATTGATACCCCTGATCAACCCCATTAAAAATGAAACCGACCTGCCTAGTATTCTGGTTAATGTAGATACCTAAACGTTGGTATTCCTTTGTATTATTCGTCATATTCTGGCTTTTGAAGTAGGGACTATCTGGCCCGCTATTATCACTAAGTCGATAAGCTACATAATAGCTTAATCTAGGAGGATTCTCACCAAAATCTGGATCATAAGTCCCCATATCAAACCCATAGTTGGATCTAACTGTGTAACCATTATTTGTTACACCCATAAAACCAATGTTAGAAATATAAGAAGAGTTACCAAATGATGAGTTGCCAAGTGCTATTGTTGGCACTTTAAGCTCCATTTCAAATGCAATAATACCTGTGTGAGGTAATGTTAAATCTCCAATGTCATTAGTCGAATTAAGACTAGCTTTACTTGTAGCTATATAATCTACATAGCCATACTCACTTTCTGGCCTAGGCTCCACTTTAAAACCAAATTTTTGACCATTTATGGATGGGAATATTTTTTTAGGAAATTCAGGGTATTCATTATTCCAGAGATCGAAATCTTCTTGAGTCACGTCAAAATTGTATTGACAGACTGGGGCAGAAGAATTAAGGGAGTTCGTTTGAGCCAAGAGGGTTTGAGACGCTAATTTTTCATTCTTTGCAGTTGATGAAAAGTTTTTAAATGCTACTTTTTGGCTTGACTCACTATGCGATACTTTACTCGTATTGTCAGAAGATACTTCATACATTGCCCAGCATACTGTAATTGCACTAATAGCAACTATACCTATTTTTTTCATAAATATTCCTATTAAGTTAAGTATTAAGTTTTTAGAAAGTATTGATAAAGTAAAAGTTATTATTGGTTTTAAGTATTTGAAATTATGAGGTTTAAAAACTATTGAATATGATTAATCATATTCAATAGTTACAGTAGCCATTGCACGTACTTTACCAGCAGTTACATTTGCTGCTGTTTGGTAGTAGCGAGCAGTCATTGGTACGTTATATTGAAGTGTCTGGTTAGAAGACAATGTACCTAAGGCTAATTTGTCACCTTTTTTGATGACTTGATTTTTATTTTGATAATTCCACAGTAATTGTACGCCCACACCATTTGCTTTTTCCGATGCGGCAGCAGTATTTGCCAGTACCTGATTATTTGTGCCGTCTTGTGTAAAGTCGTAAGTTAAGCTAATCAGGTTTTTCTCTACATAACCAGTAGGGTTAATACCACCATTACATAGAATGTTCATATCAAAGGTTTGTTCGCCTTGAGTAGAACCAACGCCTTTGAACCCAGCCTTTGTAACTGTTGGCAGTTGTACAACTTTATTGATGTTACCTTGAATTTCACATGAAGATGATGCAATCGTAATTGCATTGGCATTGACAGTACTTGTTAAAAAAGGCTGATTTGGAAAACCGCGGATATAATAACTACTATATCTGCCTGGTACTAATGTTCCAGAACCTGTTTGAGGGGCAATTTTAATGATTTCAACAACAAAATAGCCATCTCCCAAGAAACGATTACCTGAGATTCCACCGCGCTGATATGGATAATAACCAGAAAAATTAGTATTATTTTCAGCTTCACGATATAGGCGAATACCAATACCTGGAATATTCGTGGTATAGATGCTATTACCCAAAGAACTTAATGGATAAGCTTGAGTTAATTCCGCAATTGCTACATCTCGGCTATCACAACCATTGGCCTGTGTCCTAGTCCGAGTAATAGGAAAAGTCGCTTTTCTTAAAACAGCACCGACTTGATCACTAGGACGTACAACGACACGCCCCACAGCCATTAGCACATCATTTGCTTCATAGTTAACCATATAGCACGCAGCATTAGCTTCGCTATACACACCAAGGCTAGCAGTAAATAGAGCACCTGTTAATAATATTCTTTTCATTTGCAGACAGCCTCAGTCATTACCATGCTTTGTTGCTTATTTTGCAACTGATTACTAATGTTGTACTCAACTGAACAACGCTCATTACTTTCGTCGCCCCATTTCACATAGAGACGATCTTGAGCAAGTGGAGTACGTAAGTAAATCATACTACCTTGTGCAACAATACCTACAGCTTCATCTTTCTGATTAAAGACTTGTGCTGCAAACGGTAAACTATTGCCATCTACAGTTTTACTATTAATATAAACTGCATAACCAGTTTTAGTTGCAAAATCTACTTTAGCAATTGCGCCAGCAAAAGGAGCAATACGTTGACTTGTTTCTTCAAGTTCTACTTCACTCGACATTTCTTGTGGGTCAAGGGTAATGTCATTAAGACGGTAAGGAGTTACATAAGGAACTACTGCATAACCAGCCTTATTCACGCTTAAACCAACGGCATTATTAACTTTTGCTCCGGCAGCTTCTGGCGCATGCACAAGTACCATCGTTTGGCCTTGCTCAGGTCCAAATAAAATACCTTCTGAATGCGCAACCACACTACCAGTTAAGCTAACCATCGCTTGTTGGTAAGAATCAGCCACACTATAAGAACCGCCAACAGTTGTATAGTTAGTACGATTACGTCCATTTACGT
>Ga0308156_1000678_pt1 | contig 58092 bp, 47 predicted proteins | sample PhyAR2_FD_201041 | JGI IMG/M metagenome (GOLD analysis project Ga0308156, IMG submission 201041) | Phyllosphere microbial communities from UC Gill Tract Community Farm, Albany, California, United States - DLSL A.R2 | ecosystem: Host-associated > Plants > Phyllosphere > Unclassified | place: USA... | reverse complement strand
TTATCGCTGGCGCCCTGACGGTCACGGCTGACAACGCCAAAGCCAACGGCACCGCAACCAACGCCGTTCAGGCTAAGGTGACCGATGCTAACGGCAACGTGGTGCCTAATGTGGCAGTGACCTTCGCCGCCAATAACGGCGCGACGATCACCACCGCGTCGGCCAACACCGATGAAAATGGCTTAGCCGCGACAACGCTGACCAACATCACCGCCGGTATCAGTAAGGTCACCGCCACCATTAACGGTAATAGCCAAACCGTCGACACCACCTTTGTGGCTGATGACGGCACGGCGACCATTATCGCTGGCGCCCTGACGGTCACGGCTGACAACGCCAAAGCCAACGGCACCGCAACCAACGCCGTTCAGGCTAAGGTGACCGATGCTAACGGCAACGTGGTGCCTAATGTGGCAGTGACCTTCACTGCGGATAACGGTGCGACGGTCACCACCACGTCGGCTAACACCGATGAAAATGGTTTAGCGGCGACAACGCTGACTAACGTCACTGCAGGAGTATCGAAGGTTACCGCGGCGATCAACGGCCATAGTCAAACGGTAAACACAACCTTCGTGGCTGATATCACGACGGCTATCGTGACAGAAGTGACACTGGTTGATACGGTAACTGACAAAATTGCCAATGGAACCGACTTCTTTACCTTTGATGCACTGGTAAAAGATGCGCATGGAAATCTGGTTCCTAATGCCACAGTCACTTGGTCCCAAGACAAAGGTAACTCGGTCGTACTGCCTTCAAGCAGTGAGACTGACGTCAACGGTAAAGCGACTATCGCCCTGAAAAGTACCAAAACCGAGGCGCTGCTGATTCAGGTATCTGCCGCCATTGGTAGCGGTGCGGCAGTTAATGCAGATAAGAAAGTCAACTTTAAGGCTCAGCTCGTCACGCTGCATGGTGCGACAACCAACGCAGTCAACAATGCTGTAGTGCCTAATACCAAAATTGAACTCTTCTTGTCTCAGAGCGATACCACTCCAGCCTATTCGGCCACCAGCGGATCCGATGGTAAATACGCCATTAGCAATATTCCACAGGGCGTCTATTATGCGAAAGCAAGCGCGACCGGGTTTATTACGCAGAATGCAACGGTAGATATACAGGACGTTACCGATCTTGAGCAGAACTTCGTTCTGTCGCCAAATCTCGATGGCAAAGCTGCGCGTATCGTCCTAACTTGGGGAAGTACACCAGCCGATTTAGACTCCTATCTGTGGGTGCCAACGGTAGGAGCACCAAACACGATGATCAAGGTGAATTACGGTTCTAAAGCACCCGCGGGGGCCGATGCAGTTCTTGATGTTGACGCAAGAAATGGCTACGGACCAGAGACAATCACCGTGAACAGCCTACATCCTGGTGTCTATTGTTACGTGGTCAATAGATTTTCGGCAACCCCTCAAGCCTATGGCGATGCCAAAGTGAAGCTCTATTTATCTGACGGTACCACTCAGGACTTTAAGATTGAGGATGCAGGAAGTACAGGTGACATGGCTAACTGGACGGTATTCAAGATTGATACCACCTCAGGCCAGACCGATGTTAGCGTTATCAATTCAATCAATAGTTCTAGCAACAGGGGTGAATGTAGTTAACGTCTATCATTAACCGATTCATCTAACGACGAATGGCGCTAAGAATATTTAGCGCCATTTTTTATGGTAGTAAAAAATAATGTTAATAAAACAAGCACTCATCATTCAGAAAAGTGCTTGGCATTACATTAAATATCAGAGAGGTTGTGGCGCTTTTCATTCACCAGAATGAAACTAGAATACTGAATTTTCGAGCACAAAGTTTCCAATTTCATCTTGAGCTGCATGGTATAAATTTTCTTGGCATCTTTATCCATAATATTTTTGTTGGAGTTTAAAAACTTAAACCCTTCGGTAATCTTATTGTAGTCCTCAGCATATCTTGGATACTGAGGCGCATTTTCTTCGCGAAGAAAATTATAGTTATCCATGCATTTATTGTTCGTTGACGAATATGAGTTCCCTCCGACTACGCCCCCCTTCGGGGGCGTATTCTCCTCCGTAGGGCTTAGCTGACTGTTAGCATAAAAATAGTCATATTCAAGATCGTTCCCTTGGTAGTTTTTGTTTGTTTTATTTGATGACGAGCAACCCGCTAACAAAAAAGCGGCTCCGGTTATCAATATACTGACCTGCCTTTTATTCATATAGCATCCTTTATAAAAATGTAGGTGTGTTGACTTAAACCATAAAGAAAGAATCAAGAAACCTGCAAAATCTATGATGTGCAGGCAAACACAAAGTTATTTGCATGACCAAATAAATAGGTGTTTTTAACTTTGTTAACATTGATATTAATTTCTTTTAGATCTTTATATCTAAAAAAAAGAAAATCGAGTATAGGCTCTGGCGCAAAAGACTCGTCAACAGAATCATGAGAATATGTCACCAGTCTTGCATCATAAATAACGAGTTTTTTGGGCGATATGACACGATACTTGAAATCAACACTTCTAATGATATCTTGCGAAGTTCCATTCCTAGCCAGATACCCAATGATCTCAGCATGCCCCTGCATTTTATTGTTTAAGCTCAGAAAAATATTTCCGTCAAGTATATCGTGACTCTCATCATCTCTATAAGAGAACTCGTTATTACATGAAAAATTGTATGATGGCTCGTAGATGACAGAAACATAAACAATTTCAAAAATAAGCGTAAAAGACAAAATAGCTAACACAATAATTTTATTATTCATTTTGTATAGTATCCTTTACAAAAAAAGTATTCATTTCCCTTTTTATCAACAACACACTCGGCGAGAAATGCCCTACCACTGCCGCGACTTTCTGGCTTAGAAATAAATTCCTTTCCCGGTAAGCATTTTATATTGTTCCGTTTTATCAGGTCGGTAGAAGCCTCGAGGAGATAGCGAGATTGGCCGCGCGTATACTGAGGTAACACTTTGATCTCGCAAGCATCATACTGTCCAACTCCCGTGGTTGATGTCTCTAAGCTAAACTTTTTGTTTTGAGATAAAACATAGGCGATAAGCGCCAGAATGCATAAAGTTAAAATAGACATCATTACCCCATAAAAATAATATTGTGTTCTCTCTTTAGGTGCGCTCTCCCTAGTGGCAATCTCTGAAGATACAGGGCTATACTCTTTCTCCACGCTTATCGCTTCATTAAAACAAAAACCGACCTTAGGAATGGTTTTAATGACTTCCTCATCTATGCCTAAAAGAGAAAACGTTCTTCTGAGAATAGAAATGTATTGATTTAGTGTGTTATTTGACGACCGTAATCCTTGCTTATCCCATATATCTTCTAAAATGTTCTCTCTAGAAAGAATTGCACCTTTATTGTTGAGCAGCATGCATAACAGGTTGCAGTTGGTAATCGTAAGATTTATCACCTGTTCAGGACTATCAATACTCCAGATAGCTCCGTCAGCGGGTTTAAATCTCACCGTATCACTAATCTTATAAATCATAATTTTCACACTATAATGATTCAATTTACGACTCTCGTATCAGAGAAAATTAGCTATAACAACAGATCGTTTTTCTGCTTTATAGTGATGAGAAATAGTTTCGTTATAATCTTATAGATGAGAATCTTTCACATATTCATCCCCACAGATTTATCCATATATTGCTCTAGTTTTACCTGAACAACGCGACATCATAAGAATCATCTCAAATTAAAACGAAGGGGTAAAACATGTGATGTGTGTGATTTATACTTTTTATAAAAATTTTATTTAAGAATCTCAGGGCGCGAGATAGATAAAAAATCCAATTATAAATAAATTATAATAGAGATGCGGATAAATAGTCTACAGTATGCGTTTCAAACAGAATATTAGCCACAATTTGATAGAGGCGTAACTTTGAGAAAAAGTGATGGTTTTTAGGAAAATTACCGCATTAATTGCCAGTAAAAATCAACTTTCATCTCTTTTTTTTCACAAGATTATTATTATTTCAGTGGGGGTCATTAAAATATAAACCTGTATCATCCGTAGTCTCACGACCTTTTTCTTCCCTTTCAGTCTTCTACATAGATTTAAATCTTGGTTAACAGGATTGCGATGGCACAATTATTCTTAATCTATCAAGATTAAGGTGAAAAAATATCAACCTATAGTCATATTAACGTTGTCAACGTCCTTCAATTCGTTTCAGTTATCATTTAACTTAAAATATTCATAACATAAAAGCAACGTGGGATGTTGTTGTCCTATCTCAACCGTTCTACGCTATCCTTGGAGACAGCAGATAAAGCCATGATGCTTATCGCGCTGGCGCATAAAAAGTAAATCCGTGATCGTATTTTATGCCGTATTCGCGGGTAGTGAAGTTACTGCGATGATTTTTCCGCCACTACGTTATGCCACCGATGCCGCAAAAATGATCGTTTTAAACGGACCAAAATGAACCGCTCGAGATGATTAATTCTTTATATCTTTCAATTATAGGAATAATTTATTCCTTAACGTCGCACCACAGAGAATACAGACATGAACATTGATTTATCTCGCCTTCAAACCGAAGGCCGTAATACCGCCAGTGAAAACATTGATACCCTATCGACGCTAGACATGCTGACCATCATCAATCAGGAAGATCAGAAGGTCGCGTTAGCCGTAGAGCGCATCCTACCGCAAATCGCCCAAGCCGTAGACGCCATCACTCACGCGTTCGCTCATGGTGGGCGCCTGATTTATTGTGGCGCAGGAACTTCGGGGCGCCTCGGTATTCTGGATGCCAGTGAATGCCCCCCTACCTACGGAACTCCGCGAGAACAAGTGATAGGTCTTATTGCCGGTGGACAAACCGCGATTCTACGCGCCGTTGAAAATGCCGAGGATAACGTCGCTCTCGGCGAACAGGACATGATAGAGAATCAGGTCGGTGAGCGTGATGTTGTCGTGGGGATTGCCGCCAGTGGACGCACTCCGTACGTCATTGGTGCAATGAAATATGCGCGAACTCAAGGAGCAACCGTCGTTTCACTGACATGCAATGCAAATAGCGCCATGAGTCAATTAGCCGATATTGCTCTAGAAGCCGTAGTGGGTCCGGAAGTCGTTACCGGTTCCTCAAGAATGAAAGCCGGTACTGCACAAAAAATGGTTCTCAACATGCTCACTACCGGATCCATGATCCGTAGCGGAAAAGTCTATGGCAATTTGATGGTGGATGTTGAAGCGACCAACGCCAAGCTGGTGCAGCGTCAGGTTGATATCGTGATGCAGGCCACGGATTGCGATCGCAGCACAGCCATCAAAGCGCTTAGCGAATGTGAAAGACACTGCAAAACAGCCATTCTCATGATCCTCGGTCAACTATCAGCCGCTGAGGCCAGCGCGGTTTTGACACAAAATAACGGATTTATTCGCCAGGCATTAGGCGCTAAAGGAGTTTAGCTATGGCAAAAATAACGGATGCCACGATCGCGCAAATTCTGGCATGTATCGGTGGCAGCCAAAATATTGCCCTGTGTGGAAACTGCATGACACGACTGCGTCTCACCCTGCGTGAGCGCAGCCTTGTCGATCACGCTAAATTAAAAAAAATCCCTAGCGTGATGGGCGTTATCGAAGGTAATGATCAACTGCAAATTGTTCTTGGCCCAGGAAAAGCGCAAACGGCCAGTGAAATGATGAACATATTGCTTGCTCAAAATTACGCCAGCCAGGAGATAGAGGCCAAGCCAGCTGATTTGCATACACTCGCCGCCGCAAATAAACAGCAACTCAAAAGTAAACAAAGGAGCGGGTTCCACAGTTTCTTAACCCAATTTGCCACCATTTTTACTCCGTTGATCCCCGGTTTTATCGCGGCAGGCTTGCTACTCGGAATTGCCACTCTATTACAGCAGACACTCGTACTTGAGGGGAGCACCGCACCTCTGTGGCTGACGAGCCTGATTGGCTATATGAAAATATTCAGCGTCGGTTTATTTACTTTCCTGAGTATTCTAATCGGCTTTAATACCCAAAAAGCCTTTGGCGGCACTGGCGTTAACGGCGCTATTATTGCCTCTCTATTTATCTTGCGCTACAGCACAGAAGGCACCGTCGGCTATTACGCGGGTATCGATAATTTCTTTGGGCTGGTCATTGACCCAAGGGGGAATATTATTGGCGTACTTCTCGCTTGTATGTTCGGTGCGTGGATTGAACGCAAAGTGCGTAAAATCATTCCCGATAATCTCGATATGATCCTCACTTCGTCCATCACTTTGCTTATTACTGGCGCGGTAACCTATGTCGTGATCATGCCGATTGGTGTTGAACTATTTAAAGGCATGTCATGGCTATTCCTGCATTTAAATGGCAATCCTTTCGGCACGGCGCTATTGGCAGGACTCTTTTTAATCGCGGTAGTCTTCGGCATTCATCAAGGGTTTGTACCGGTGTATTTTGCACTGATGGATGCGCAGGGTTTTAACTCCCTGTTCCCTATTCTTGCCATGGCCGGTGCGGGACAAGTTGGCGCTGCATTGGCGCTTTATCTCAAAGCCAAACCAGGTTCTACATTACGCCTGCAAATTAAAGGCGCGATATTCCCCGGCCTGCTCGGTATTGGCGAACCGTTAATTTATGGCGTAACGCTACCACGCTTGAAGCCTTTTATTACCGCCTGCTTCGGCGGTGCCGTAGGGGGATTCTTTATCGGTCTAGTGGCTTATATGGGATTACCCATCGGCTTAAATACCGTATTTGGGCCATCGGGGTTGGTTTCAATACCGTTGATGACGTCCTCACAGGGGATCTACGCGGGCATCATGGTTTATATTGCCGGAGTATTTATCTCGTATGCCGCTGGATTTATTTTCACCCTACTTTTCGGCTGCAAAAATGTCGATTTGACTTAAACAAGAATACGTTTAACAGATGACTTGGTTTTTAAACCTGCGCGCCTTGCCCAAAGGAGCGCAGGTTTCACATGAGTTACAGCATCCACTCTATCGGCAAATAATAGGCAATACGCGCCAAAATACGTTTGTATAACGGACTATCTGGTTCTTTACGGTGAATGTATTCCTTGCCGTTTTCATATTCTATCCAGTGAATCTTCCTTCGCCGAGTGAGAATTAGCTGAAAGGCTTTGTCGTGCAAACTGGCAATAAAGCGTTGATGGGTTAACGTCGTTAACGATTCGCTCTGAATCACAAATCCCATCTCGGTATTTAACCGTGCAGAACGCGGGTCAAAATTAAAAGATCCAACAAATACGAGCTTGCCATCAACGGCAAAAGTTTTCGCATGCAAACTCGAACCAGAATGCCCCGTTAAACCGCGGTCACGTAGGCGGTCATTACGCGTAACATCTTCGGTTTCGTTCGCTTTCATTTCGAAGAGTTCGATTCCACAGCGCAGCAGCATTTTCCGCCATTTGGCATATCCTGCATGGACGATAGCCACATCATTTGCCGCCAGTGAATTAGTCAGAACGGTGATCTTCACACCTTGCTTCGACAAATGAACCAACTGTGAAACACCGGTTCGCGTGGGAACAAAATAGGCAGAGATAATATCCATGCTAATTTTTGGCACGCCAATCATCTCAAACAGGCGTGAAGCCATTAGCGCCTTGGTAGCAAGTTCCCCTAACCCTTTTCGCGGGTCGTCACTAAATAACTGTACTTTTGCCCAGGTTAACGAAAGCTGATTATTTTCCATTTGGCGCGCTAACAATTTGTCGCGTAGACGCTTTAAATACTCTTTAGCTCTCGCCCGCCCCCCGACTTCAGCAATCGTTAACCCGTGTAAATAGCGATAATCCGAAGCCTTACCCAGCACATCTTCGGCGGGAGATACACAGGCTGAGTGCCAATATCGCTCGAAATCTTGGCATACGTCCTCAACCACCTTCCCCACGGCCAGCACATCTAAGTCTGAAAATAGCGCCTGATCGCCAATACCAAAATATTCGTCACCCACGTTGCGCCCGCCAACGATGGTTGCCTGACCATCAAACGTCATGCTTTTGTTGTGCATGCGACGGTTGAGCCGTTTAAAGTCAGTCAAATAACATAAGCAGCGCATCCTTCTCAGCTTGAAAGGATTGAATAATTTAACGCTAATGTTGGGATGGGCATTCAGGCGACGCAAAGACTCATCAAGCCCGCCAGTGTTATTGTCATCCAGCAGCAACCGTACTTTTACGCCACGCTCAGCGGCACGAAATAAGGCGTTAAACAGCAAGCGTCCGGAAATATCGTTGTGCCAAATGTAGTACTGAACATCCAGCGTTTTTTCAGCCATGTTGGCCAGTAAATAGCGAGCAGCAAAAGCGTCATTGCCTTTTTCTAGCGGGTATACGCCGCTGAGTTCAGGATGAAGCTGACATAAAGGCTGAATCAATCGGGCTAGGCGAGTCTCGATAGCAGGTTTATTGCTCATAGCAAAAATAACTCACAGAATCACCCTTATAAAAGAGGCTATCGAATAAAAACGAAGCCAAACCGTGTGCATACATCATAGGCTAAAAATATAGCATGGCAGGAAAACCGCATGCAGAGGGTTTTTCTCAAAAGAGGGCTCGCCGATAAATTGCCACCAATAACGCATTTATTGCTTAAAAAGAGGAGCGTAAACACCGCGCGTAAGCTGCACATTAAATGTTCCAGTGTCTAAATGTTATACAGATCACACTCTGCTGCCAAAACCCTTTTAAAAGAGTACAATACGCCTTCGATTTTAAGGGCGATTTGTCCCTGCATGTACAACGTATTAATCGCGTGAACAAAGGGTGAGGTTGTTGTGTTTGAGAGCTATGGTGTACTCAATATCTGGACATATGTACTAGGTGCGATTTTCATCATTATGGTACCGGGGCCGAATACGCTGTTTGTCCTCAAGACCGGTATTACACGGGGAGTCAGAGAGGGTTATAAGGCCGCTCTCGCCGTTTTTATCGGTGACGCCGTGCTCATCTTTTGCGCCTACATCGGTATTGCATCGCTCATCCGCTCTTCGCCGTTTTTATTTTCTCTGGTAAAAATGTTAGGCGCGCTTTATCTGCTCTATCTTGGGCTGAAAATCCTTTACAGCACGTTGGCGAAAAAAGGCCAAGAGCAAAGTGCCGCTAAAGAAGAGCCTGAGCACACATTCCGTAAAGCTCTCACCCTAAGTTTAACGAATCCCAAAGCGATTCTGTTTTACGTTTCCTTCTTTGTGCAATTTATTGATATGGATTATGCGCATACCGGCGTCTCTTTTGCGATTCTGGCGGTTATCTTAGAAATGATTAGCTTCTGCTATATGACGCTGCTGATCTTCTCTGGTGCCGCGCTGGCGCATTTCCTCAGCGAAAAGAAACGCCTAGCAAAACTGGGAAACTCAATGGTTGGTCTGCTGTTCTTAGGATTCGCGACTAAGCTCGCCACATCCGCCTAGCAAGCTGAAAATGAGGAAAAGCGCCTGAAAATGGTAACATCGTTCACTTAAGCTTGATTTTAGGGGAGCACCCCACGGTGTGGTAACCCCACTCTCCTAAACGAACGTCGTTACCTGTGATGGCGCTTTTTATGCACAACACTCAGTCTATTACGTCACTCAACAGCGCCAACAGATTCGTCGCCTTTTCACGATAGCCGTAGCTGAACACACATTATTGAATAATACCCACAGCAGGCTGCGGCTGTAAGAAAAGAAGTGAGGTGGTTAGGCGAGTAACCAGAAATAATCAATCCTTCTCATAAAAATCAAGCATTCTGTTTCCTAATAAGACGGAATTCATATTTCGTCCTTATTTGCTTATTATCCAAACACTCTTTTACTCAGAATTTATTCTGGAATTTTTATTGAGATAACTTTACAAAAATATATTTATCCTTATTGAATTGTTGTTCATTTTATTTTCATGTCCAGTAGTATCTCTGGTCAGGAATTTATCTTTTTGTTTGTGCAAGACCACAGACTAAGGTGATTAAATTGAGCACTAAAGGACAACATCAGCTGCTGGTAGAGTCACTGTCTGAATGGATAGAACAAAATCTAGATAAGCGAATCGTGATTGATGATATCGCCGAGCGAGCAGGATATTCTAAATGGTATCTACAAAGATTATTTAAAGAGGTCACTGGGGATAATCTGGCATCCTACGTGCGTCACCGTCGTTTAATGCGAGCGGCAGCGGAACTAAAACGCACAGACAAAAAAATTATGGATATCACGCTACAGTATGGTTTTGACAGTCAGCAAACTTTCACCCGCGCATTCAAAAGGCGCTTCGGTACTTCTCCAGGCATATTCAGACAAACCCCATCGCCATCGACCGACAGCTAGACCGTTCTATCCCCTCCCAACCGTCCTTACTAAGGATGGTCAGGAGGGGAATGACATTATTTTTTCACTGAATCCTGCAGTTTCGCATCAGCCTGCCATACACGATATTTAACATCGACACCCTGCGGCACGTAAACCACAATAGGCAGTCGGCTGTTATAACGCTGCATTGCGGCATCGCCCAAATTAGCGATAACAAATTCGCTGCGTTTGGTGTTGTCTGGGCAAGCCATCATGGTTGATGCTGGTTCGGAAATTTTATCCATTACCAGATAATCATAGCCCCAGCCGGATAACGTTTTACTTTCCAGTTTTCCGCCCATCATATGGTGGTTGCAGTCAACTTCCATCGTTTTACCAATCATCAGTTCAACTTTAAAGTTGTTTTCATTTTCCTGCTTTGGTAAGTAAATAACCTGACGGCTCATGCCTTTCTCCGCCTGCGGATATGGCGCAACCTTTTCCAAAGGTTGTTTGCTGATATCTTCATGAGACTCTGCGGTGGCTGCAATTGCACCGGCAGAAGATGCCAACAACAGGCTGGCTAATACGGCTGAAATCTTGTTCATTATATATCCCTACTATTCTGATAATGATATTAACCAAACTAAATTATCATAGTCCGGACAAATATATCATAGGTTAATTCCTATTAATCCCAACTAAAGATATACAATAAAGAGGGTGAGGAAAACACGGAGTCATAAATAACAACAGTCGCACTACAAAATGTTAGAAAAAAAGCCATACCGTAAAACGGTACAGCTTTATTTAGCCGATATTTATCTATTTATACTGAATTATTCTGCGCCTTGGCTGCGCAAATAATCCTCATAGTTACCGGAGAAATCAATGGTCTTGGTTGGCGTAATTTCAAGAATACGCGTTGCCAAAGAGCTGACAAATTCACGGTCGTGTGAAACGAAGATCAGGGTACCTTCGTACATCTCCAGCGCCATGTTCAGCGCTTCGATGGATTCCATATCCATGTGGTTAGTAGGTTCGTCCATCACCAGAATATTGGGACGCTGCATCATCAACTTGCCAAACAGCATACGGCCCTTTTCACCACCGGACAGCACTTTCACTGATTTCTTGATGTCGTCTTGGCTAAACAGCAGACGCCCTAAGTAGCCGCGCACCACCTGCTCGTCATCATTCGGCTGTTTCCACTGGCTCATCCAATCAAACAGCGTCAGATCTTCAGCAAATTCACTTTCATGATCCTGCGCGTAGTAACCGATATTGGCGTTTTCAGACCACTTAGCAAAACCCGTGTCTGGCTGTAGTTCGCCCACCAGCGTTTTCAGCAAGGTTGATTTACCCACGCCGTTAGTACCTAAAACGGCCAGCTTGTCACCCACTTCCAGCAGCATTCTTAGGTTTTTAAACAGCGGACCATTGTCAAAACCTTTGCTCAAGCCATCAATTTCCAACGCATTACGGAACAGCTTTTTGTCTTGCTCGAAGCGAATGAAAGGGTTCTGACGGCTAGACGCTTTAATTTCATCCAGCTTAATCTTATCAATTTGGCGCGCACGAGAAGTTGCCTGCTTAGACTTAGATGCGTTGGCGCTAAAGCGACTAACAAATGATTGCAGCTCGGAAATTTGTGCTTTTTTCTTGGCGTTATCAGACATCAAACGCTCACGCGCCTGTGTTGCCGCCGTCATATATTCATCGTAGTTACCTGGATATACGCGCAGTTCGCCGTAATCCAAGTCAGCCATGTGCGTACACACCATATTCAGGAAGTGACGGTCATGGGAAATGATAATCATGGTGCTGTTACGTTCGTTCAGCACGGTTTCCAGCCAACGGATGGTATCGATATCCAAGTTGTTGGTCGGTTCGTCGAGCAACAGAATATCTGGGTTAGAAAACAGCGCCTGAGCCAATAGCACACGGAGTTTCCAACCCGGAGCGATTTCGCTCATCAAACCATAATGCTGTTCAACAGGAATACCCACGCCCAGCAGAAGTTCACCGGCGCGAGACTCTGCGCTATACCCATCCATTTCACCATAAACAACTTCTAGATCGGCGACTTTATAGCCTTCTTCTTCAGTCATTTCTGGCAGTGCATAGATGCGATCGCGCTCTGATTTCACGTCCCACAATTCAGTGTGGCCCATGATAACGGTATCAATAACGGTATAATTTTCGAATGCGAACTGGTCCTGACGCAGTTTACCCAGACGCTCGTTCGGATCTAGGAAGACATTACCGCCGCTTGGTACCAGATCACCGCCGAGAATTTTCATCAGCGTGGATTTACCGCAGCCGTTTGCTCCGATAAGACCATAGCGATTACCTCCGCCAAATTTGACGGAAATGTTTTCAAACAACGGCTTACTGCCGAACTGCATCGTGATGTTATTGCTGATTAACAAGACTAGTACTCTTAACAAATGTGATTTTGGGCACATTATGCCATAAGTTGGCGCTTTTATCGCCCTTGAGAGCAAGATGGAAAAAGAGATAATGAAAATAGGGGTATGTCGTGTAGGAAGGCAAGGTAGCGGCATCTAGCAATGAATACCGCCACCTTCAGCAACATCTTGAGTTACAAGCACTTCAAGTCAGAATGAGAAGCAGGAGCAGCCTAAAGCGCCCCAGAATGCCTGCTCATCTGACACTGGGATCGCTGATTTACGCGCTTTATCATGTGAGTGACCGTGTACACCACATGAACCGCAACATTGATGGGTTTGCGCCATCACGCCCGTTTTATTGGCAACCGGAGGAGCCGAGCGGTAATGTCCAGGAACGCTCACAACCGGCGACCATTCTGGCACAACCGGGATCGGCGGCGGGGCTAGCGGAGTAAAGGCGCCTGCGGCGTATACCACTTTACCATCCACGATGGTCATCACGGATTCAATGCCCTTAATGGCTTCTTCTGGAACACTAAAGAAATCCTGAGATAACACGACCATATCCGCTAACTGCCCAGCCTGAATCCGACCTTTTTTGCCTTGTTCATTGGAAAACCAAGCGCTACCGGCAGTCCATAGCTCTAACGCAACGTCACGCGATAAGCGATTGTTATCATCGTACATCGCCATCCCCCCCACGGTGCGACCAGAGACCAACCAGTACAACGCGGTCCATGGATTATAACTGGCTACTCGCGTTGCGTCGGTTCCCATCCCCACTGGAACCCCCATCTCCAACATTTTGCTAATTGGCGGAGTTTGTTTCACAGCATCCATGCCATAGCGCTCAGCAAAGTACTCGCCCTGAAACGCCATACGATGCTGTACTGCAATGCCGCCCCCCAATGCTTTGACGCGTTCAATATTTTGTTCTGTGATGGTCTCTGCGTGATCAAAAATCCAGTGCAGATCGCTGAACGGGATTTCACGATTCACTTTCTCAAACACATTCAGCATACGCGAGATAGATTCGTTGTAAGTCGCGTGTATCCGGAACGGCCAGCGATTCTCAACCAAATGGCGAACTACACGCTCCAATTCATCTTCCATGTCTTCAGGTAAATCAGGGCGCGGCTGTAGGAAATCTTCGAAATCTGCCGCTGAGAATACCAACATTTCACCTGCGCCATTAGCACGATAAAAATCACTACCTTGCCCCGGCGTCAGCATATCCGTCCATTTCTGGAAATCATCCAATTCTTGCTTAGGACGCTGCGTGAACAGGTTATAAGCAATGCGTACGGTCATCTGTTTTTCGTCATGTAACTGCTGAATGATTTCGTAATCTTCTGGGTAGTTTTGAAATCCTCCCCCAGCGTCAATCGCACTCGTCACCCCCAAACGGTTTAACTCACGCATAAACTGACGAGTGGAGTTGACCTGCATCTCCAACGGGAGTTTCGGGCCTTTCGCTAAAGTGGCATACAGGATCATCGCATTGGGCTTTGCAATTAACATCCCAGTTGGGTTGCCTTTTGCATCACGTACGATTTCCCCTCCCACTGGATTCGGCGTGTCCTTAGTGTATCCCACGGCTTTTAACGCAGCGCGATTTAGCAATGCGCGATCGTAAAGATGTAACACAAAGACGGGAGTATCTGGCGCGGCTTCATTGAGTTCTTCGATCGTTGGCATGCGGCATTCAGCAAACTGAAACTCTGTCCATCCCCCCACAACCCGCACCCACTGTGGTGACGGCGTGCGATCGGCCTGCTCTTTCAGCATACGTAGCGCATCAGCAAGGGAAGGCACCCCTTCCCAACGCAGTTCGAGGTTATAGTTTAAACCACCACGAATCAGATGTAAGTGGGAGTCATTTAAACCAGGGATAACGGTATGACCTTTTAAATCAACAATCTGAGTTTCATCACCAGCAAAGCTCATCACTTTGGCTGTGCTGCTGGCGGCCAGAATTTTTCCGTCCTTAATGGCTACGGCATCCACCAGCGAATTTTCACGGTCAAGCGTATGAAACTGACCATTAGTGAGTATCAGTGAAGCGTTTTGAGACATAAGTCCTACTCCTATCGCGAAGATCGGCTATTTCTTCAGCCAACCAGCAAATATTCGGGTAACCAGCGGCATCCACATAAACACCACCAGTCCTACGACGCAGGCATCATTGATCAGGTGCAATGCTAAGGAGCCTTTCAACGTGGGAAATAGAGTTCCTGTCACCCTCGGCACCAGATTTGTGCTGGGAAAAATGACAAGCAGCGTTATTAGGAACTGCTTCCACTTCTTCGGTTTCTTTACCGTTGGACTGCTTGGCGTAAACCAAAATTCAGGCTCAGTGCGCACCTCATAATGCTCAGCCTGTGCCAAAATCGGGGCGATTTCGGCCACCAGCGTTTTACGCTGCTCCGAGTTTATCCATGCATAAAGGTTATCCAAGGTGTCAAAACGAATCACAATGTTATAAGCATCGCTGCCCGCAGAGGGCCTAATAACATGCACTCCCAAATGCCCCTGAAACTGCTGAGCGGCAGGCATAATGCGTGCGAGCCACTCCTCGTAGCTTTTTGCTTGATTAGGTTGCAGGTTATGCGTAATAGCCAAGGTAACGGTATTGGTTGCTGACATTTCGGGGCATCCTGAGGGAAAAAGTGGGATCTCGGCGGGAACATCGCCCGCCGCAGGTTGCTGTGAGTTTACGCTTTACGTTCTGGAGCCCCATGCACCAAAGTGTAAGCATAATCCACGCCCATGCCATAGGCACCGCTGTGCTCACGCACTAAGTCCATTACGGCATCGTAGGTTTCTTTGCGCGACCAATCACGTTGGTATTCCAACATAACCTGCTGCCAAGTTACGGGGACTGCACCTGCTTGTACCATACGTTCAACGGCACGCTCATGGGCATCAACAGATGTCCCCCCTGAAGTATCTGTTACAACATAAACTTCAAAACCTTCCTCTAAAGCCATCAGTGCTGGAAACGTTAGGCATACCTCAGTCCACAACGCTGAAATAATTAATTTTTTGCGCCCCGTAGCTTTCACTGCTTCAACAAAAGCCTTATCTTCCCATGAATTCATGGAGGTACGTTCAATAGGCTTAATGTCAGGGTGAACAGCTAGCAATTCTGGCCAAATATAGCCACTGAAGCTTTTAGTTTCGACCGAGGTATAAATCGTTGGAACATTGAAGATCTTGCCCGCCTTAGCCAATGCAACTGTATTATTTTTCAAGGTTTGACGGTCAATATTAGCCACACCAAATGCCATTTGCGGCTGGTGGTCTATAAATATCAAAGTGGAGTTTTGAGGATCGATTAATTCACGAATTGACATAAGGCATCCTTAATTATCATTAGGTTAGAGTGTACACGCGTACTCTCTGTGAACAGGGATCATCCTAAACGTTTCATAAGAATGGTTGATAGCTAGAATTTTCTAACAACTCATTAAGTTATTTTATGTTGAGTAAAATCTTATTTATCATTATCGAACTAATAGTATTGTTGATATTTTTCACTTTACCTATTTTAATTTCCCTAAAATCTCTTTATAAAGAGAACATAGCGCTATACATGGCAGTAACCCATTGGTAGAGTTAACGTTAATTAAGCATTCCACCCCAAAAAGAAATTTCCTAGATTTACTCCCAGTAATGCAAAACTTAATATTTACGTATGCTAGGGTTATTTTTAGTAATAGTAGAAGGTCACGATGCGAGTAAATTTAGATGTTCTGCTGATTCTGGATGCGCTGGAAAAGCACGGCAGTTTTGCAGCAGCTGCAGAATCCCTCTTCAAAACCCCCGCAGCACTCAGCTATATGGTGCAAAAGCTAGAAAGTGATCTCAGCATCAAACTACTGGATCGCTCTGGGCATAGAGCCAAATTTACCGATACAGGTAAAGTCGTTCTAGAGAAAGGTAGGGTACTTCTTAGTGCCGCACGCGATCTAGAAAAACAAGCAATTCAAATTGAATCCGGATGGGAAAAAGAGCTCACTATCGCTATCGATGGGTCTTTCCCATTTCATTTGCTGCTGCCAATGATTGAAGAGTTTTATCAGCTTGGGTGTCTAACCCAGCTCAGATTCACTCATCATACTCTTTCAGGCTCATGGGAACAGTTAACGCAAAACGACGCAGATATTATTCTCGGCGCCATCAATGAACCTCCCACATCGACAGAGTTCTCTTATCGTATGCTAGGCATGCTTGAAAATGTGTTTGTCGTATCCCCCGCACATCCGCTAGCTAAAATTGATGAATCACTTGATCCGACGATGATTGGCACACATCGCGCTATTGTTATCGGCGACACAGCAAAATTCAGTACCGGTCAAACGACAAATTATTTGCAAGAGCAAGAACGAATGGTGGTTTATGATTTCAATCATAAATTGCTGGCGCTGATTTCAGGTTTAGGCTGCGGTTTTATGCCACGCCATATCGTTGAACCTTATTTAAAAAGCGGAGTGCTAATAGCCAAGCAAACGACATCTAGTCGCCAAAAAGATCTCGCGTATTTAGGATGGTGTAATACCTCAGAAGGGATCGCCTCTCGCTGGTGGCGTGAAAAAATTCTAAACAGCGAACTCATCCAGCATATGTACAGCTACGACTAAACCTCGAGTCACAGCACCTTTATTGCACATATTGCTGGCGAATAATGTCTGACATCCAGTCCATAAAAACTTGTACCCGCCTAGCCAAATTTCTGCGATGCGGATACAACAGCGATACGGGCATCGCCGGCGGTGATAACTGAGGAAGAATCGCCACTAATGTACCGGTATCCAACGCATGCCGCACACCAATAATGGGCACCTGAATGATACCCAGCCCCGCGATGCAGGCTGCGGAATAGGATTCAGTGCTGTTAACCGTTAACGCCCCTTGCATCTCCACTTGCTGCACATCCCCCTGCGCAGTGACGTACTCAAACCTATCGCTATGCCCAACTTGAGCATTTTGGTAGTGAACCATCTGATGAGACTGGAGATCGGTGGCGTTTTGCGGGCAGCCATACTTTTGCAAATAAGCGGGGCTCGCGCAGTTCACCATTTGCAATTTACCCAATGGACGAGCGATCAACCCGGAATCCTGCAGCGCCCCCACTCTAACCACACAGTCAAAACCTTCTTGTATGAGATCCACTCGCCGATCGCTGCTGCTGAGCTCTAATTCCAGCTCGGGGTGGGCCGTCAAGAACTCAGCCAAAGACTGCTGGATGACAATTTTGGCTAACCCACTTGGCATATCAACGCGTAGGCGGCCAGAGAGAGGCGCGCTAGATGTTCGAAACAGGCTCTCCAGTTCATCAATATCGGCTAGCAAACCTTTACAGCGCTCATAACAACGATGTCCATCTTGCGTAAGCGTGACTTTGCGCGTCGTGCGGTGCAGAAGCTGGGTACCAAACTGGTTTTCCAATTGCTGAATAGCCCCCGACACCGAGCCCTTAGGCAGTCCTAATCGCTCAGCCGTGCGGCTAAAGCTGGACAACTCAGCTACGCTAACAAATACCTGCATGGCGCTGATTTTATCCATCATCAATTATTCTATTTAAATGAACAGTGTGGTCATTTTTAGCATGTTTATCTCGCTTAAAACAAACAATATGCTTATCAACATCGCTAACTCAGGCGACGCCTAACACGAGGGTTTTAGATATGAGCAATAAAATTGCATTGATCACCGGCGCGAGCCGTGGCTTAGGTAAAAGCATGGCGTTGCATCTAGCAGCTCAGGGAATTGATGTCATTTTCACCTACCGTACTCAGCAACAGGAAGCTGAAAATGTGGCACAGCAAATCCAGCAAGCCGGAGCTAAAAGCGCGGCTTTACCGTTAGACGTCAGCCAAATATCCACATTTGCCGATTTTCGTCAGCGTTTAGAGCAAACGCTCAAGCAACAGTGGGGACGTCATACTATCGATTTTTTGGTTAACAATGCCGGTATTGGCATCAATGCTCCTTTTGCCGAAACCAGTGAACAGCAATTCGATCAGTTGATGAACATCCAGCTTAAAGGGCCGTTCTTTCTCACCCAAACTCTGCTGCCAGTCATGATCGACGGTGGGCGTATTCTGAACATTTCTACCGGTCTCAGCCGTTTTGTTCTGCCTGGTTTTGCCGCCTATGCTGCTATGAAAGGCGCAATGGAGGTGCTTACCCGCTATCAGGCTAAAGAGCTTGGCGCTCGCGGGATTAGCGTGAATATCTTGGCACCAGGCGCGATTGAAACCGATTTTGGCGGCGGAGTGGTACGCGATAATAAAGATGTTAACGCCTTCATTGCATCACAAACGGCGCTGGGGCGCGTAGGACTACCTGAAGATATTGGTAAAGCCGTTAGCATGCTGCTTTCTGATAATGCTCACTGGGTGAATGGACAACGTATTGAAGCATCAGGCGGTATGTTCCTATAATTTCAGCGGCGTTGTGCTTTTCACCTTACTCCCCTTCCCACTCGTTGTGGGAAGGTTCTTCATATAAATACATGCTTATTGAGTTTAAATGAAAAGATAAGCCTGCTTTTAGTTCAATCCAAATAAATATCCCTGAGTTTTTCACTGAATAAAAAACGACTCAATGTTATATTTATGTTTCAAATAAAAATATGGAGGTTAAAATCTATAGATAAATACCAACGTTATAATCAGATTTTCTTTAATCACTAAAGTTTTACCTCAACCTGCCGAAAACAAAGAGCACTTCCCGCGGCAAAGCGAGTACTATTTGCCGTATTGGCATCTCATTAAAATTTCAGGTTGTGCTATGTTCGAACGATTAAAAATATCCCAAGGCTTAATGGGGGTTTTAGCCCTATTCTGCATTATTCAGATATTCTCCGGTGTATGGAGCATTCTAGACGCCTCCGGAACCAATAATCGCCTCACACAAATCTCTTCCGGCTTTAATCAAATCATGGCGATGGATAATGCTTACGCTTCGGTGACCGAGATTCGTGAAGAAGTTCTTAAAGATGCGCTAATGCTAGCCACCCAGCCACAAAGCAATGACGCCAAAAAGTCCCTTGGTGAATTACGCCAGCGCCTCACCGAAGTCGATCAAATGATGGAGAAATTCTATCAACTATCGCACTCAAACCAGAGCGAAAACGAGCGTACCAAGAATGTCAAAAATTTGTATGAAAAAGCACGTGGCGATCTGTTGCAATTAATTATTAGCTTAGAAAATAGCGATATCGCACGTTTCCAATCAATTATGCATAATAGTTCTGCCATGCATTTTATGTCTGCACTTGATGATACTTCCGCCTACGTTGCTAACGATATTATTACACCTGCCGCGGACGCGGCACAGGCCAGTTATCGCCAGATGGTGCCGTTATCTCTGACATTTATTTTCGTCTTTGTTCTACTAACCGGCGCGGTTCTGGTTTGGATCAGAAAATATGTACTCAACAAAATTAATCAGGTCATTGACTATCAGGCTGAGATCGCACACGGAAATTTAGCCATTGAAATTAACGCCAGCGGAAATAACGAAATTGGAAAACTGATGCAGGGGCTCAGCCATATGCGCAATGAGCTGGCAAATACCGTTAGCGCTGTTCGTGCCGGTACTCAGAATATTTATACCGGCGTGCAAGAAATTGCCGCAGGTAATAGCGATCTGTCAAGCCGCACTGAAGAACAAGCCAGTTCGCTGGAAGAGACGGCCGCTAGCATGGAGCAACTTTCTGCAACGGTGAAAAACAATGCTGAAAGCGCAAGTGCAGCGACTTCACTGGTGAAGCGAGCGTCACAAAGCGCGGTCAACGGCGGTGAGATTACCCGCAAAATGGTCGTCACCATGAGCGATATTGCTGATAGCTCACGCAAAATCGGTGATATCACCAGCGTCATCGACGGCATCGCCTTCCAAACCAATATATTGGCACTGAATGCGGCCGTTGAAGCGGCTCGCGCCGGTGAGCAAGGCCGTGGCTTCGCCGTTGTGGCAGGAGAAGTTCGTAGCTTGGCACAGCGCAGCGCCCAAGCGGCTAAAGAGATCAAAACGCTGATTGATGCATCTGTGTTGCGCGTCGGTCAGGGCAACGATCTAGTGGAAAATGTCAGCGTAGCCATGACAGAAATTGTGACCTCCATTGGCCAAGTCACCGAAACTATGCAGGAAATCTCAAGCGCTTCCGAAGAGCAGAGTCGTGGAATTGCGCAAATTGCGCAGGCGGTTAACGAAATGGATAAAGTGACCCAGCAAAACGCCGCTCTCGTTGAACAATCAGCCTCCGCAGCAAGCGCATTGGAAGATCAGGCCGATCGCCTGAATCAAACCGTTTCCCTTTTTAAACTCTCCTCGTCAGCGCCTGCGGTCGTGCGCGTTCAGCCACAGGCTACGCCTGCGCCGAAACTGAAAGCGGTCGTTGAAGATAACGGAGAGAATTGGGATAGCTTTTGAGGTAAGGGAATACATTGAATCTAAGGCTAAATGACGTTCAGCGTCATATTCCATACGCCTAACATGGTGCAGACGCTCGTGTTAGGTAAAAAGGCCACAGGGATGTGGCCTGCCGCGACGCTTAGCTACCGTTTCGAATAAAATCGTGGAGGATGAAATATCACGCTAATACACCACAACGCTGCATCGTTATATCTATTTATGGCTTAGCTTTCCTTGTGTACCACACAAAATCCGCGTTACTTTTATCAACCTTTACGCCCTCCTCCGCTAGCATCACCACCGTGAGTTCAGTCATAGGCGCAATATCTTCGACATGAAGCGGTACGCCTAACGCTCGGTTAGCATGATATCCGCCAACGATAAGCAACGCGGGCGTCGGTGCAGCAAGCAAGCTTTCAGCCATGCGGCGATCGCGCTGTTGTTGAATAGCGAGCATAGCCTTCGCCTGTTTAGGTTCTAACTTACCGCCATGGGATTCTTCAATCGTTTTAGCTATCGCTTCACGTACCGAAGGCTGGGTACTCAGCGCACCGGTCACCGCAAGTGGGTGCTCATAGAATTTTTTAATTTCGCTGCGATCGAGATTCGCTGACAGCAGTGGATATGAACCCGCTAACGCCGCGGTTGTTACGCCGGAATACAGCTCCCACGTCCAACCTTTCTGCCATGCTGTTTGTTCTGTAATCTGCTGACCGGTCAACGTTTTCCCCTGCTTTAACTGGTCTTTTACCGCATTGACCTTGTCTTGCTGGCTCGGCGTAATCATCTCCATCAAAACACTGCCCTGCGTTCGCTGGCGTGGTAAAGACTCAACTAGCCATTGTTCGATTTGATGATGTTGGAGATTGTCGTGTTTTTCCCCCACAATAACGCGCGGGCGATCGCGGAGTTTGGCTAGCAGCTGCTGCGGCGTGAGTTTCTGTCCGCTATGGAGATCAACAATATTATCCTGCGGCACCGCATGGATAGTCTGGGTGTGCTGGCCAATGCCACAGGCGCTTAATAAAAAAGCCGCCGCCAGTAGTCCAATCTTTTTCATGCCATAACCTTTGAGTCATTAAGTTTCCTGTAGTTTAAACTTAATGATAATCATTGTCATATGGCATTTACCGGCAGCGGATCAGGCTCGCTAACCGAGATCTAAACTCATCACTGAAACCCATTCACCAGAAACTTCGCGTTTTTCGATTTCCTTCCAGCCTAATCGTTGATAGAGCTTCTGCTGATCGGGCGTATAAAGGTAAAGCTGTTTAATGCCTTTCTGCTGCGCCTGTGCCACACAGGCTTTGGTGAGCGCCGAACCAACGCCTTTACCGCGATGTTCTGGGGGCGTAAAAACTTCACCAAGCCAAAATCGGCGTTCGGGACGGTCATCCAATTCATGCACAATAACGCTGGCAGTGCCTAGCAATTGCCCATCTTCAACGTAGGCAACCAACGTGAACTCCTCGCTATCGACATGATTACGTTTGATAAAGCGCTGCTGAATTCCCTCCTGCGTGCTCCAGCGTGGCAAACTTGACCATTCCCAATGCAGCAATGCGGCTATTTGTGGGATATAGGGTGAGTTATCGTCAATTTTTTCAATCAACATAGCAATTCCCTCAGCAATTGAAATGCCGTCAACTGACCGTTGGCGGCATTAGAAAACCCAACAATAACAGCTTTATAGCGGCTTCGTCTGTGCTTCAACCACGGACAGCGCTACCATATTGACGATACGGCGAACCGAAGCAATAGACGTCAGAATATGCACCGGCTTACTGACCCCCATTAACACTGGCCCGACGGTCACACCTTCCGAAGAGGAGACGCGCAACAAGTTATAGCTAATACGTGCAGCCTCCATATTTGGCATGATCAAAATGTTAGCCGCGCCTTTCAAAGGACTGTCTGGCATCACATCATTACGGATGCTTTCCACCAATGCGGCATCACCATGCATTTCACCGTCAATCTCAAGCTCTGGCGCAGCCTCGTTGACCAATTCCAATGTACGACGCATTTTGCGCGCGGCGGGACAATCTGAAGCCCCAAAGCTGGAATGAGACAGCAGAGCCACTTTAGGCTCAATCCCGAATCGGCGTACGGTTTCAGCCGCCATCAAGGTGATCTCAGCCAACTGCTCGGCGGTTGGGTCGTCGTTCACATAGGTATCGGCGATAAAGGTGTTGCCACTTGGCAGCAGTAGCGCGTTCATCGCCCCCGCAACATGTGCCCCTTCACGGAAACCGAACACGTTGTGTACCACTTCGTAATGTTCGTGGTAATTACCAATCGTACCGCAAATCATGGCATCAGCTTCACCCCGTTGCAGCATAATGGCGGCGATCAAGGTTGGATTGCCAATGACCGCACGGCGTGCCTGCTCCTGCGATACGCCACGACGTTTCATGATGTCGTAGTATTCACGCCAGTATTCGTTGAAGCGCGGATCGGATTCATTGTTCACGATCTCAAAATCTTTTCCGGCTTCAATTTGCAGCCCCAGTTTTTTCAGGCGCATTTCAATAACATCAGGCCGTCCAACCAGAATCGGCGATGCGATACCTAACGTAACCAACTCTTGAGTCGCATGCAGTACGCGCTCCTCTTCCCCCTCCGCCAGCACGACACGTTTTTTCTCTTTTTTCGCCTGCGAGAAAATCGGTTTCATGAACAGATTGGTTTTGTAAACAAACTCGGTCAGATGCTCAATGTAAGCATCAAAATCCTCGATGGGTCGCGTTGCTACGCCAGAATCCATTGCGGCTTTTGCCACCGCAGGCGCGATTTTTACAATGAGGCGAGGGTCGAACGGTTTTGGAATGATGTATTCAGGGCCAAACGAGAGATCCTGATCGCCATAAGCAGAAGCCACAACATCACTTTGCTCAGCCAGCGCCAAATCGGCGATAGCATGTACACAGGCTAATTTCATCTCTTCGTTAATGGTGGTTGCTCCCACATCAAGCGCACCACGGAAGATGAATGGGAAACACAGTACGTTATTCACCTGATTTGGGAAATCTGAGCGCCCCGTACAGATAATTGCGTCTGGGCGTACCGCTTTGGCCAACGGTGGCAGAATTTCAGGTTCAGGGTTTGCCAGCGCAAGGATCAACGGATCGCGCGCCATGGTTTTCACCATATCTTGTGTCATTACGCCTGGACCAGAACAGCCAAGGAAAATATCCGCATTCGGGATCGCGTCCGACAGCGTACGCCAGCCATTATCTTTAATGGCGTAGGCTCGCTTGCTTTCAGCCATGTTCTCTTCACGCCCCTGATAGATAACCCCTTTGGAATCACAGGCGGTAATATTTTCACGCTTCAACCCCAGCGCCACCAGCAGGTTTAAGCAGGCAATCGCTGAAGCGCCTGCGCCTGAAACCACAAGACGCACATCGCTAATCTGTTTTTTCACTACGCGCAAACCGTTGAGTACGGCGGCGGTACAGATGATGGCTGTGCCGTGCTGATCGTCATGGAAAACGGGGATCTTCATCCGCTCGCGCAGTTTTTTCTCGATATAGAAACACTCAGGTGCTTTGATATCCTCGAGGTTAATGCCGCCAAACGTTGGTTCTAATGCCGCCACGACGTCGATCAGTTTATCTGGGTCAAGCTCATCAACCTCGATATCGAACACATCGATTCCGGCGAATTTCTTAAACAGGACGCCCTTGCCCTCCATGACAGGCTTACCCGCGAGTGCACCAATATTCCCCAAGCCAAGCACCGCGGTACCGTTAGAGATAACGGCCACTAGATTTCCACGTGCGGTGTATTTATAAGCGGCAAGCGGATCGGCGGCGATCTCCAAACAGGGAGCCGCCACGCCCGGTGAATACGCGAGCGCTAGATCACGCTGAGTAGCGAGGGGCTTGGTCGGCACAACTTGGATTTTGCCTGGAATTGGAAACTCATGAAAATCAAGCGCACTTTGTTTTAATTGTTCGTCCATCGTAGGGTCCTTTTTGCTTTATAAGAGCTAGGTTTCGCTAGACCAGTATAGTGGGCAAAACAACTTAATCTATGAAGCGTGCCATAAAGCAGAAAACAAAAAGTTTTATTTATTGCAACAATTTACTCATGGATAGGAAACGAACAGGACATATTGTGGAGGGCATTAGAAGAGTGGCTCAGCGCGTTTACGCCGAGCCAAAAGCAGGTTAACTCATCCAGCCCTGAATTTGGGCGTACTGCAATAGCATAATGGTTTTCCCATCCTTGATTTGACCATCCCTAATCATGTCAAGCGCCTGCTGGAAAGGCAGTTCTAGCACTTCGATATCTTCATCCTCAATACCGCCGCCATCTGATTTTTTCTGGCTATTGGTATAGGGAGCCACAAAGAAGTGAATAATTTCGGTCACACCGCCGGGAGACATGTAGGCTTCAAATACCTTAGTTACTTCGCCGACTTCAAAGCCGGTTTCTTCCATCGCCTCACGACGCACACAATCCTCTGGTGCATCGTTATCCAATAGACCGGCAATGGTTTCGATCAACAGGCCATCGCTGTTGCCATTGAGATAGGTCGGAATACGAAACTGACGAATAAGCACTACGCTCTTTTGTTCCACGTTGTATAACAACAGCGTAGCACCATTTCCACGGTCATAAACCTCGCGCATCTGGCGGATAGTACCGCCATTATGTCGAGTTAAATCATAGGTGTATTGACGCAGAACTGCCCAATGATCGGATAAAACTCGATTGCTGATCATTTCAATTTTCACGCAGTACAACTCCCTTACAAATGCGGGGCCCAATAGATTCGAGCGGAAGAAGCAATATAAGACGAGAACAGATAATTGGGAATGATTGCGCGTGCTAAATAAGATTTAAGTTCGGGGGAGCGGTGTGGGATGGTGTAGGGCTTCGTTTGCCTGTTCATACCGAACTTCGTTGATACATCCGTATGCTTTTATCCGAGATGCTATTCCCACTACGGTTTTATCCTATTGGATTGCGGTGAAATGTTTCGTTCGCCGGTCAGCACATGTGTTTCCATGACACCGCTGCCGAAGGCGACCGATGAGAGCCCCGTTGCGCGGGGGCTCTCAACTCGCGCGCTTTTGTCCGAGACGCCATTTCCGCTCCGGTTTGGAACGCTAATCTTCTATGGGATTGTAGTGAAATATTTCGTTCGCCGGTCAGCAAATGCGTTTCCATGAACCCGCTGGCGAAGGCGACCGATGAGAGCCCCGTTGCGCGGGGGCTCTCAACTCGCGCGCTTTTTATCCGAGATGCCATCTTCGCTACGGTTTGGTATCGCCCATCCAGGGCGCCCCAAACTCCGCCGGTACATCCCTGTACCGGCGGCTCTCCCTACCAAGACTTAAACAAAAACCCAAAGAAGGTTTTGATTTTTTCTTTTGGTTTTGACGTTGACCTTTTCCGGCACGTTGTTCTTCAGCCGAAGAGAGGAATGAAGGCTAGGATTCGCCGACAGGGATGTCGGCGAAAGAACGGAGGAGCCAGGATGGCGATTGCCGTTCGTTCCGTAAAGGCCGGAATGACGAGATTCGGGTACCTGCGAAGCAGGCTGAAGGACGGTGCCAAGCTGGGGTGTCGGGGGGCAGCGATTGGCCCCCCGACTCGGACGCCTGCACGGAGTGCATGCAGGTTTCGGTGCATTAGGCGTACGAAACCTTACACTGGAACAACATCAACGACAGGCGTACAAAACCTTGCACACCAAGCCCCCCCCTAAAACCCATTCTTAATCCCTTTCATATCAGGCAGCTTATGCGCTATCCCTTTATGGCAGTCGATACAGGTTTTACCGTCCTGAATGGCTTGATCGTGCATTTTCCCTGCGACGGTTTTCTGTGCAGTAAAGTCCATGTATTCGAAGTTATGACAGTTACGACACTCCTGCGAGTCATTGGCTTTCATACGCGCCCATTCGTTTTCAGCCATCACCAGACGGTGTGCTTCAAATTTCTGTGGCGTATCAATCAGGCCAAAAGCCTTAGCATACAGCTCTTTACTCGCCTTGATTTTACGCACTATCTTCGGCACCCACTCATGGGGAACATGGCAATCCGGACAAGTCGCACGCACACCACTGCGGTTAGTGTAGTGAACGGTATCCATATACTCCTGATACACGTTGTCGCGCATTTCATGGCAGCTAATACAGAATTTCTCTGTGTTGGCCATTTCCATCCCGGTATTGAAGCCGCCCCAGAAAATAATACCCGCCACAAATCCCAGCAACAGTAGCGTTCCCAAAGCCAAACGGCTTGGACGACGCCACCACTGCCATACTCGGCGAATAATGCCTAGTTTTTTCTGTTCGGTTGGCTTGTTGTCTACTTCTTTATTATCCAGCATAGCGGCTCCTGTTACTGCCCAAAGCCCGGTGCGGCCTGGAAGCTATTCCCCACGATAGGTGGTGCATCACTTTGTGGTACGTGGCATTGCAGGCAGAAATAGCGACGTGGGGCCACCTCACCCAACACTTTTCCATTAGCATCCATAAAGTGAGTTGGGCTAATTCTCGGTGCCCCCGTAGTTCGGTAATGCTCAACGCCGTGACATTGCAGGCAGCGATTGGTGTTTTTACTGATCTGATAGCCATCAACGCTGTGCGGGATCATGGGTGGCTGATTAACATAGTTCAGCGCCATACGCTCTTGCTGCTTAGGCATTTTAATCTGCCCTTCTGCAGTGCCAGAGACTTCCGGTGACTGGCTCAAATCGACGTCGCTAGCCGCGTATACTGCGCCCGCTACAGACAGTGACAGCACTACCGCCTGTAACATTGCCCAAAGCGAAGCGTGCTTTTTCAGGACATTGCTTTTCATTCTTTAGCTCCCGAACGATGAAATCGGTTCTTAAATTCGAATACGTGCTCTGCACACACATCCATGCAACGCCCGCAGCTGATGCAATCTTTGCTCAGTACCAGCGGGCTATGATCGTTATTTAATACAGGTTCTCGCAGAACCTGAGACTCCGGACAAACGTGAAAACAGTCCATGCAGCGGGTGCATTTTTCTCGATGTTCTGCGCTCACGCGCACCATCGCTTTCGCGCCGATAACGCCATACAGAGCGCCCATCGGGCAAATATGCCCACACCATCCATGTTCTGTCACCAGCAGGTCAAACAGGAAAACAGCCACGATTAGCCATAGACCACCCACGGCACCAAAAATCAGGCTGCGCCCCAGCAATGCCACAGGATTCAACCATTCCCACAGCAAAGTTCCGCTTACGGCGCTGCCCGCCAATACCGCCAGCAAAATGCCGTAACGCAGACCGCGCGGCAGCGATGCCGATTGGCGGATGTTTAGCTTGCGCCGCATCCACGCGGCTAAATCAGTCACCGGATTCAGCGGACAAACCCATGCGCAGAACGCCCGGCTGGCAATCAAAGCATAAATAGCCACGATAACCAGTGCTCCCGCTAAAGCAGTAAAAGCAGGCCAATGACCAGCAAACAAGCTTTCCAGCATCATCAATGGATCCGTTAAAGGAACGGTATCCAGCAGCAAACTGCCGCTGTAGTTTCCTTTTAAAATCCAGACACCAAACCACGGCCCTGATAAAAACATCATCAGAATCGCCAATTGGCTTAAACGACGCAGAAGCAACCAACGGTGACTTCGGATGAATCCGTAACGCTGACGAGCGTCACGTCCAGCCTGACTGGCGCTGTTAGCCATTATTCACCTCCCTGCGGCATACGCGAAGGTAGCTGAGTGCCGGACGGAACTAATGAGTGTCCGGCCTTCTCCTTCTCTTCCCATCCCAAGCGGTAATGACGTCCTAGCTCTCCGCGTGCGATAGAGAGCGGCAGCACTTTAATTGCCGCTTCGTCTAACACGCAGGCCTGTTCGCATTTCCCACAGCCGGTGCAGGCATCGCTGTGAACCGTCGGCAAGAACTTCGCATGCACGCCGGTTCTTTCGTTTCGATGCAGTTCTAGCGTGATAGCCTTATCAATAGAGGGGCAAACGCGGTAACACACATCACAGCGTAATCCCTGCCAATTTAGGCAATTCTCATGATCCAGTAGTACCGCAAGCCCCATCCGCGCATCATCGATATCGGTCAGATGAGGGTCAAGAGCACCACTCGGACAGGCCACCACACAAGGGATGTCTTCGCACATCTCACAGGGAGTTTGTCTGGCAACGAAATAAGGCGTTCCCGCTGAAGAGGGCGACAGCAGCGTCGCCAGCTTCAACGTGTCGTAAGGACAAGCCTGAACGCACTGCCCGCAGCGAATGCAGGCCCGCTCAAACTCACCGTCCGGCAAAGCGCCCGGCGGGCGTAAAGCCAAACCATCGCGAGCCTGTGATTGCTTTTGTTGCAATCCCAATACCAGCGCTAGTCCAGCCAGCCCTCCGGCGCTGCGCACCGCGTCGCGTAAGAAACGACGGCGTGCAGGCCTTTTATCTCGTTGTTGAGTCATCAGGTAACGCTCCTTACCTATTTAGGCAGTCACCTTTTCAACTTTTACCGCACATTTTTTGAAGTCGGTTTCCTTCGACAGCGGATCGGTCGCATCCAGCGTCAGGTTATTCACCAACTGCGCGGCGTCAAAGAACGGCATGTAAACCAATCCTTGCGGTACGCGGTTACGCCCACGGGTTTCAACGATAGAAACCAGCTCACCACGGCGTGAACTGACTTTCACTTTATCGCCACGGCGTAAACCACGCTGCTTAGCATCCAGCGGATGGATAAACAATACGGCCTCAGGGAATGCGCGGTGCAGTTCGGGAACTCGACGCGTCATAGAACCCGTGTGCCAGTGTTCCAACACACGACCGGTCGACAGCCATAGGTCAAATTCTTTATCCGGTACTTCCGCCGCAGGCTCAAATGGCAAAGCAAAAATCACCGCTTTACCGTCTGGCTTACCGTAGAAACGCACGCTTTCACCCACTTTTACGAACGGGTCAAAGCCTTCACGGTAGCGCCACAGCGTTTCTTTGCCATTAACCACCGGCCAGCGGATACCTCGCGCCTTATGATATTCATCGAACGGAGCCAGATCGTGACCGTGACCACGACCAAACGAGGCGTATTCTTCAAACAGACCTTTCTGCACATAGAAACCAAAATCGCGGGATTCATCGTTCAGTTGATCGGCAGGGATCTCTTCAAGCTTGAATTTATTCACGTTGCCGTTGGCATACAGCACGTCGAATAGCGTTTTACCTTTTAATTCAGGTTTGCTATTGATCAGCTCAGCAGGCCACACGTCTTCTACGGTGAAGCGCTTGGAGAATTCCATCAGCTGCCACAGATCGGATTTCGCCTCGCCCGGCGCTTTTACCTGCTGATGCCAGAACTGGGTACGACGCTCAGCATTGCCGTAGGCTCCCTCTTTTTCCACCCACATCGCGGTTGGCAAAATCAGGTCAGCGGCCAAGGCGCTCACGGTTGGATAAGGGTCGGAGACCACGATGAAGTTACGTGGATCGCGCCAGCCTGGCATACGGTCAGCGTTGATATTCGGCCCAGCCTGCATGTTGTTGTTACACATCACCCAGTAGGCATTCAACGTGCCATCTTTTAGCGCGCGATCCTGTGCGACGGCATGCAGCCCCACTTTCTCAGGGATGGTACCCGCAGGCAGTTTCCATGTGTTTTCAGCGATCTGGCGGTGTTTTTCGTTGGTAACCACCATGTCGGCAGGTAAACGATGAGAGAACGTCCCCACTTCGCGTGCTGTACCACAGGCTGAAGGTTGGCCGGTCAATGAGAACGGACCACACCCCGGCTTAGAAATTTTGCCCGTCAGCAGGTGAATGTTGTAGCAAAGGTTGTTCGCCCATACGCCACGCGTATGTTGGTTGAATCCCATCGTCCAGTAAGAAACCACTTTGATATTTGGATCGGCATACAGCTTCGCCAGTGATTCCAACGAATCTTTTGGCACGCCGGTCATTTCTGCGGTTTTTTCCAGCGTGTATTCGGATACAAACGCTTTGTAATCTTCAAAGCTCATTGGCTCTGATGCATCGCTGCCAGGGTTCTTAGCGGCTTTTTCCAATGGATCGGTTGGACGTAAACCGTAACCGATATCCGTTGCCCCTTTGCGAATATTAACGTGCTGCTTCATGAACTCCTGATCGACAGCATTATTTTGAATAATGTAGTTCGCAATGTAGTTCAGGATCACGAGATCGGATTGAGGCGTGAAAATTATCGGGTTGTCGGCCAGCTCAAAGCTACGGTGCTCAAAGGTGGATAGCACGGCCACTTTCACGTTCTGATCAGTCAAACGGCGGTTAGTAATACGCGACCATAGGATGGGATGCATTTCTGCCATGTTGGAGCCCCACAACACGAAAGCATCAGCCTGTTCGATGTCGTCATAGCAACCCATTGGCTCATCCATGCCAAAAGTACGCATGAAGCCCACCACCGCGGACGCCATACAATGGCGCGCGTTAGGATCGATATTGTTAGAGCGGAAACCAGCCTTGAACAATTTAGACGCCGCGTAGCCTTCCCAAACCGTCCACTGGCCTGAGCCAAACATCCCCACTGACGTTGGGCCTTTTTCTTTCAGAGAGGTTTTGAATTTCTCTTCCATCACATCGAATGCCTGATCCCAGGTCACCGGCGTGAATTCGCCTTCTTTATTGTACTGACCATTCTTCATACGCAGCAGCGGCTGAGTCAGACGGTCTTTTCCGTACATGATTTTTGGCAGGAAATAACCTTTAATACAGTTTAGGCCACGGTTAACTGGCGCATCAGGATCGCCCTGAGAAGCCACGATACGACCATTCTGCGTACCTACCAACACCCCACAACCGGTACCGCAAAAGCGGCACGGTGCTTTATCCCACTTAATTTCATCAGCCCCACCGACGACCGCTTTCGCGACGGTCGGAATGGTCAGCCCCGCAGCCGCTGCTGCAGCGGCGACGGCGTTGGCTTTCATGAAGTCTCGACGACTGAGTTTCATGGCGTATCCTCACCTTGCTCATCCTGCTGGTGATAAACCAGCGACACCGCCAGCACACCTGCCACATTGCGCGCTGACTCAATTCTGTCTAGCAATGCGTTTGAATCTTCGCTTTGCATGACAACCACTAACTTGCCTTTTTCTTGTTCTATCGCTGCCACTTCAGTTTCCGGCATGGCGGCCAGAGCGTCTGCGACGGCGGGTACGGCTTCCGGCTTAGCCTGAACGACTAATCCACATACGTGCCACATCTCATTGCTCATACTTCATTCCTTTCAGCAGTATCATCTTGCACAGAAGACGCCGCTGGCATAACTCGAATGGCATCCACCGGACAGCCACGAACACATTCGCCACAGCCGGTACATGTATCTAAATCAATAATCGGTTTCGCAATTCCACTTAAATGTGGAGCAAATCGGATGGCATAAGGCTCACAGGCATCCTGACAACTGCGGCATTCAATCCCTTTTTGCGTGAGACAGTTCCCCTGAATTTCGGCTCGGATCGTCCAAGGCTGCTCACGATGTAATTCAAACAGCGGCAGCTCGCAGGCCTCGGCGCAGCGACGGCAGAAGGTACACTCTGCGCGATGGAAATCGATGGCGGGAAAACCACCGTCACCGGCGATTAATACGCCAGTTTCACACTGTTCAATACAGGAGTGGCAACGAGTGCAGCCCGCAATAAAAGCAGGCTCAGCAATCGTCCAAGGTGGACGCTGTGCGCTAGCGGGTTTACGCCAACGAGCACTGAGTAGATTGCGCCGAGAAAGCGTAGTCATTTAATACTCCAGTGACATTGCTCATCTGTCCTGATGAAAAGCACAGTGGCTAATAAAAATGAAAAATACGTCCAGTCAATTTATTTTGGTTTTAACTTGTTGTTAGTAATAGTTCTTATTTACTTAATAACCAGAAGTATAGGTTTTTTCTAAGCATAAAGTATGCGGATTAGAGGATGAGTTATAATCCCCCTTTATAGGTAATTGTGGGTAGGGATTGCGCGAGATCAAACCTTTTGTTGGGTTTTCACGCACTGTATAGAGGGTATTCGTTCATTTCGTTATTAATTGTTTTATATAACGATTATTTGAATTCATTTTTATGCCTGAGTATCGCGGTACAAATAGCGACGTTATGAAGCCTCTTTGCCGCCCAATATGCTCAGCTCATCCTCTTGTCTCGTGGTCATACAAAATAGGTATATTGACTTGCTCGTAAAACGTTCAGTGACTAGCACAATAGCGAAAACATTAGCGGCTATTGTTATTCTTTCGGTGCTGTCGACGGGCATTGCTCTCGTCACTGTAGCCAGCAGCCTGAGCGACGCTGAAGCCGTGAATATTGCGGGTTCGCTGCGTATGCAAAGTTATCGGCTTGCCTATGATTTGACGAATCAACCGCAGGATGTTGATTTACATCTCAAAGAATATGAGCAATCAATGCAGGCACCGGCGCTCAAAAAGCTTGATCGATTTTATGTTCCCGCTTCTGTGCGCAGTGAATACCACCATTTGCTCTCCACCTGGCATGTGTTAGATCAGCAACTTAAAGCCGGAGATACCACCAAATATCTTTCCGATGTCGCGCGTTACGTTAGCCAAATCGATCACTTCGTATTGGTGCTACAGCACTATTCTGAGCAGAAAATGCAGCAGGTTGTCGCTATCAGTCTGTTAGGTGTTTTCGCCATCATTGGGCTGGTTTGGTTTGCAATCCATACCACCCGCCGCGAAGTTGTCGCCCCGCTCAATAAATTGGTGAATGCCAGTCAACGGATGCAAAGCGGGTATTTTTCACCGATGCAGTTAGATGTCAATCTCCCGAATGAAATCGGTGTGTTATCAAAAACGTTCATTCGGATGTCGAGCGAGCTCGAAAAGCTGTATCGCTCGCTAGAAGATAAGGTGCAAGAGAAGACCGAAAGTCTTATGCAAGCCAATAAGTCTCTCGGCGTCCTGTTTGATTGCTCTCAGGCGCTAACCGTCAGTGAAATTACCCAGCCAAGTTTTGAGAAGGTGCTAAACATTGTTCGCACCAGCGAAGCACTAAGTTATCTAGAGCTAGAAGTTCACGACAGCGGCAACGGACGTTGGTTGCTACACAGCGGTCAGTTGGAGGATTCTAAGCCAACCTCATCCATAGCATTGATGTTAGACGGACATAGACTCGGTGAACTGCGGTGGCCAAAAGGGCAGCATGCACAACAGCAGTTAATGCAAAACGTTGCCAACATGCTGAGCCGCGGGATCTATTTTAATCGCGCTCAAAAGCAGCAGGTGCAACTGTTATTGATGGAAGAGCGCGCGACTATTGCCCGCGAACTGCACGACTCTCTGGCACAGGCGCTTTCTTTCCTGCGCATACAGATAACCCTACTTAAACGCTCCATTCCTACTGAAAATACGCAGGCTCAGGGAATTATTCGAGATTTCGATCAGGCGCTATCTGACGCATACCGCCAACTGCGTGAATTGCTGGCCACTTTTCGCTTAACTATCCAAGAAGCTGATTTACGAGAAGCCTTACATCAGCTACTGGCACCATTAAAATTGCAAACTGAGTCCATTATTACGTTAAACTGTGCCCTTTCCTCGCAGTCGCTCAACGCACAGCAGCAGGTTCACGTCTTGCAAATTGTACGTGAGGCCGTGCTTAACGCTATCAAACACGCTCAGGCAAAGCATATCGAAATACGCTGCCATTACGGCCCCAAGGGCGAAAGTGTGATTAGCATTCAAGATGATGGAGTTGGCATCGCAAGCCTCGAAGAACCTGATGGACATTATGGTCTGACGATTATGGCAGAGCGAGCGACACGACTGGGCGGTGAATTGATGATTCGCGCTCGGGAACCTGCAGGAACTGAAGTCTCATTAGTTTTTCAGCATTGATTACCTGCATTAACTATTGTTCAATTAAAATACAACGATAATAGGCTACGAAGAGATCGTCCCCTATTGTTTTGGAGCCTTCTATGGAAACAGAAAATTACGCAGTGATGATCGTGGACGATCACCCTTTGATGCGCCGCGGCATTCGTCAATTGCTCGAACTAGATCCTACTTTTGACGTCGTCGCAGAAGCTAGCAGCGGAAGTGAAGCCATCGCACTTGCTAGCCGCGCGCAGCCCGATTTGATCCTATTAGATTTAAACATGAAGGGACTCTCTGGTCTGGACACGCTGAAAGCGCTGCGTAATGAAGGTGTGGATGCCCGCATCATTATTCTGACTGTTTCGGACTCACGCAGCGATGTCTATGCTTTGGTTGATGCAGGTGCCGACGGCTATTTATTAAAAGATAGTGAACCAGAAATTCTGCTTTCTCAGATCCATCAAGCGGCAAGCGGCAAAAATGTCTTTAGTGATACCATCAGCGAATACCTGTCTTCACGCACTGAACTTACCGATCCTTTTGCCGATCTGACGGAACGTGAATTAGACGTATTGCAGGAAGTCGCCCGCGGGCTTTCTAATAAACAGATCGCTTCACAGCTCCACATCTCCGAAGAAACCGTGAAAGTTCATATCCGTAATCTACTGCGTAAATTGGACGTCCGATCACGCGTTGCCGCAACGGTGCTCTATCTGGAGAATAAAAACCAGTAACACACTCGATGAGCGATGGCGATAGGCCGTCGCTCTCCCATCGTCCATCGATGGATTAACTGTCTAGATTGCCGCTAACAATTGCTGAGCATGATCGGAAATCCATTTGTCATTGAGCGGCCCCCAACTTTTCAAACGGTAGTAACCATCGTTGTTACGCACACCTTCTTGAACAAAGTCCAATTCTATCCCCATCCCAGGTAATGCTTTAAGCACATCCTGTAAGGTTCTGCGTGGCCAACCGGTGACCTGCATTAGATGAGGTACATTAGGCTTTTCTATGTGGCTCAATAGCCAGCACAGATACAGTCGTCGTGCAAATACGGGGTTGAAATCCATTTATTCTCCTACTCATCACGTAGCAATCGCGCTGTGACTCAAAAATAACTTATGACACTCGTATTGTAGATAGTTTAGTCAGAAAGGGAAGGCGTAGAGGGCATGAACAGAAAGCTTGGAGAACGCATTATGAATGAGGGCATAACGCTGAATTCAATCTTGACTAAGACTAACACTTCTATTTTATTTACATTTTTATTTATTAAAACTTAAAATTAAAAATAAGAAAAACAAAAAAGATCCATTGAATTAATGTATACCGTAAATGCATTATTTAATTTGATCGTTAAACAGCGCAACTCCCCTCCTGATTGGAAAATAAATCAACTCAATATATTCACACTACAACAAACACTAACAGTAATGGAATGAAAGTCATTTAAACATATTAATTTGCAATAAGTTTCACCATGAAAACATCAAAATACACTTCAGAGTAAAGAAATAAATGTATATACTCTGCGAAATATATGAAAGAATGAGTTCTCAAGAAACATAAGTCATACTTATTAATTTCGCCAAATAAAATTATTACGGAGAATAATATAGTGAAAAGGAACGTGTTTATTGCCATGACCATACTCTCTTCTGCAACGGTATTTGCTGCAGAAGACAATGCAGGTAAGATTCATTTCACAGGAGAAATTATTGAACCTAGCTGTGTCATTATTGGTGACGGCGGAACAAACGAATATAAAATTCCTCTAGGTACTTATCCCACATCATTTTTTAGTTCAATCGGGACAGAGTCAGATCTCGTCCCTGTAGGCATTATCCTAGAAGATTGCCCATTAAGAAGCGATGGGCTACCTAACATTCAATTAACCTTCACAGGCCCCTTTGCACTCACCAACTCGAATACCTTACTCGACGTCAGCAAGATCACAACCAGTGGTGCAACAGCCGCGACGGGAGTGGGTATTGCCCTAAGTCCAAGTAACTTAGATACAACGTTTATCAAAGTCGATGGGTCAGAAGGACAGCTTGTTCTTGGTCTACCAGCAATGCCTACAGATAGAGTTAATGCAACCTTTAACGCTCGTTATAAATCATTTGCATCAACCGTAACCGCAGGCCCCGCTGATGCAGATTTAACCATTAACATTGTTTATCATTAAATTCTTAGCTATTCGCTGAACGTGTTATTAGTGATTCATCTAATAACACGTTCAGCATGATTTCGCCCTACAGCTTAGATATAACACTAGGCTTGCTGTGATATAAAAAATTGATATGTATTTATTAAAGATCACTAATATGCGAATTCTTATACCGACCGTTTTTTCTATATTATGCATTCTATCTGGTTTCAGTCATGCGGCTGGTGTTCAGATAGGGCGAACACGTATTATTTATGACGCCAGTAAGAAGGAGGTTGCGCTACCACTGATAAATAAAGAAAAGGATCTTCCTTGGCTCATTCAATCTTGGATTGATACTGGCGACGGAAAAACTCGCGGGCCATTCATCATTACCCCGCCACTTTTCCGGCTTGATCCACAAAAAGAACAAAATCTGCGTATTACATGGTCAGGCAAGACGCTACCTACCGATCGTGAGTCTTTATTTTATATGAATATACGTACGATCCCTGCAATGGCAAAAGATGATGATGATAAAAACGTTTTACGCCTTATCTATAAAACTCGATTGAAATTATTTTGGCGCCCAAAGGGATTGCATGATACGCCCATTGACGCCTGCAAAAACCTGCGGTTTATCCGACGCGATAATCAGTTGCTGATTACGAATGATGGCGACTATTACAGCGTCTTTGATAGCTTAAAAGTAGGCGGAAAATTGATGGAAAATATTGAAATGGTTGCCCCAAAATCAACCACACAATCTCAACTATCCGATACAGCCAAAGGTTCAAACGTGATCTGGCGTTGCATTAGTGATTATGGCAACGCAACCAATGAATTTACAACGAATTTAACCCAGGGATAATGAGTCTCATGGCAGCTAAAGGATTGCGCCAACGCTTCTCTCGTCCCAACTTGCAATCCTATCGATTATTGAGAGGCTTGAGTGGTTTGCTGCTCGTTGCTATCAGCAACGTAAGCGCCAGAGAATTTTATTTTTCCCCTTCCTCTCTTGAGGGGGATGAATTGTCGCAGCAGGATATTGACCTGTCTTTGTTTTCGAAAGAAAACGGTCAACTACCCGGTGCCTATCAAACCAAGATAATGATTAATAAGAAGTTGATAGACGACAAAACGATTAATTATATCAACAATAAGAACGGTGCTCTGCTACCACAACTGAGCCCCCAACAATTGCGCCAGTGGGGAGTTCGTGTCGATGCTTATCCCAGCTTAGCAAAGCTGCCTAGCAGTGAGCCATTGATCGACCCCATTGATAAATATATTCCTTTTGCATCAGCAACATTCGATTTTAATGCCATGACGTTGCGTATTAGCATGCCACAGGCAGCAATCGATACGCACCATTCCACCGACGTTGATCCTTCGCGCTGGAATGACGGTGCTCCTGTGCTTTTTGCTGATTATGCATTCTCTGGTTCACGACGTGAGAATAGCGACCATACGAGTAACGACACGCAGTATCTCAATCTGCGCAGCGGTGCTAATTTTGGCGGATGGCGGCTTCGTAACTATTCAACCTGGAGCCAATCAAATAATACGCAGTCTTGGCAAGCTATTAATACGTGGATCCAACATGATATTCACCTATTGAAAGCCCAGTTTATTGCAGGCGAAAACAGCACTCGTGGCGAGGTTTTTGATAGCCTGCAGTATCGCGGTATTAATATCGCATCTGACGATGAAATGCTGCCCTACAATCAGCGTGGTTTTGCACCAATAATCCGAGGTATCGCCAGCTCTAACGCGGAAATCTCCGTGCGTCAAAATGGTTATGTCATTTATCAAGCTAACGTGGCTCCGGGTGCGTTTGAAATTACCGATCTTTATTCTACGACCAACAGTGCAGACCTTGAGGTAACGGTTAAGGAAGCTGACGGCACCGAACATCGTTTCATCCAACCTTATTCAAGTGTTGCGGTAATGCAACGGCCGGGCAATATCCGCTATGAAGTCACTCTTGCACGCTATCAAGCTGACGATAATCTCACAGCAAATGAGCCGCTTTTCGCACAAGGCAGCGCCATTTACGGGCTTAACAACTATCTGACTTTTTTTGGCGGTGTAACATTTTCACCTGACTATCAAGCATTCAACGGTGGCACCGGCGTTTTGCTGGGTGATTTAGGTGCGATATCGACAGATGTCACTTGGGCGCAAGCGCGTCTAGATAATGATGAGCAGCAAAACGGTCAGTCTTGGCGCCTCATGTATACCAAGAAGATAAAAACCACAGATACTAACCTCACACTCGCAAGCTATCGATATTCAACGAGTGGCTACTACAGTTTTGCCGATGCGAATGAAAAATATGATGATAGCGATACAGACTGGTCGTTTCGCTATAACAAGCGCAGCAGACTTCAGTTAAACCTCAACCAGACCATTCTGAATAGCAGTTTATACGTCTCTGGCTATCAGCAGGACTACTGGCAGACCAGCCGCAAAGAAAGAAGTGTGACATCAGGACTCAGCCGAGTTATTGGGGATATTAGCGTCAATATTGCCTATACCTATAGCAAAACCAGTGATGAGAAGAGCGATCAAATGATGTCGCTAGGTTTTAGTGTGCCGCTCGCTAAGTGGCTACCAAAAAGCTGGGTCAGCTACAATATCAACGCCAGTAAACGGGGCGACACTAGCCATAACGTTGGGCTGAATGGCACGGTGTTGGATGACGATAGGCTGAGTTATTCACTTCAGCAAAGCCATACCAATCATGGCGGTGGGGATAACAGTAGCGTTTATGGCGGCTATCGTTCGCAATACGCCAACGTTAATGCAGGCTATTACTACGCCTCTGATAATTCTCGGCAATTGACCTATGGTGTAAGCGGAGCGGTTGTTGCTCATCCGTTAGGTGTAACCCTGTCACAGCCTCTGGGTGAACAATTTGCTATTGTCAGCGCAAAAGGCGCATCCGGTGTGCGCTTTACGAATCAGCGTGGAGTTCGGACAGATTTCTTCGGCAACGCCATTATTCCTTCCCTTACGCCCTATCAGGAAAACGTTATTCGCATCGATACCACCAGTTTGCCCGATGATATTGACACCGATGCAACGACGATGACCGTGGTTCCAAGTAGGAACGCCGCTGTCAGCACACAATTTACGGCGCATATTGGCTATCGAGCGCTAATCACTCTCACCCGCCCGGACGGCCGCATCATCCCATTTGGGGCTGTAGCCAGCGTGGATGGACTATCCCTAAGCGGAATCGTGGATGACCATGGTGAACTTTATCTCTCGGGCGTGGGTGAACACATTGCATTGACGGTGCAATGGGGCTCCTCACCTGAACAACGTTGCCACGCTGATGTCGTGTTCCCCTCTTCTTCTGAAGCAACTGTGGGTGGCATTCACCAAGCCAGCGTACTCTGCAAGCCGGATGTAAATCATGCAAAATAAAAAAACCACCGCACATGCTGCATTCTTTCAGCGATGCAAACTTTGTCTAGTGTTGATATTTTCTATCTTCCCTCTTTTCTCTCAAGCGGCAACGACGGTATTGCAGAACTGTTTTCCAGCGCCAGTAACCTACACGATTCATACTGACACAGAACTCCCTTCCGAAGAAAATCACGATGGGTATTCTGCCAATGTGAATGATCACATTGCAGGCAATGGTCCAGCCATCGTTGCGAACTGTACCTGCCCGTACAATCTTTATGCATCCACAGCCATCTATGAAACTACCGCGGGAGGCAGCCCGCTACCTCCAGGAACCAACGGATATGGTTATTTGACTGAACATCTGGATATCGACGTCACAGCCTATGGCGATGCGATAGATTCACCCGATGGCCATGGCCTGCCCCCTATTAATGTTGATACCTATCCAACACCTATTGCAGGCATGTATAGCACTAATGAAGTACAGCTAAGACACACTGAAGGAACAAGCGATGTGTGCAGTGATGCTACAAGACCTGCCGACGCAAGCACTACGAAACGTAACTTTAAATGGAATATTTTGGCTTTCAAATTTTATATTAAAAAAGCGATTCTTGGCGAAGAGATCATTCCATCAACGGTTATCGTACAAAATTATGCCTGTCTCTCTTTCGGTAACTATTGCAGCGTCACTGACACACAATGGGTCTCCAGTATTCAAGTAACCGGAAAACTTACTGCGCCGTTGAGTTGCACGATTAATGCAGGCAGCACCATAGAGGTCGAATTGGGTAATATCGTTACATCGCAGTTTGTCTCCCAAGGCGAGCCTCCAACCAACTACACCTTAAAAGACGTTGATATCACGTATCACTGCGACGATCCCGCCGCCGCCAACGCAGGGAAAATCAAATTTAGCCTTACGGCAGACCAAGGGGTTGCCGCAGGCAGCAACAATCTCATTGCAAAAATGCTCGACCGTGATGACATCGGCGTACGTATGTTTGATCAAAATAATAATGATATTGTGCTAGACGGTTCGCTCGATTTACCCATCACTCTGGATTCGCAGGGAAATGGTAAGATAAGCATGACTGCGGCGCCGGTGAGCACGACATCAAGTAGGCCACAACCGGGTAAATTTGAAGGTAATGTCACGGTAAAAATGGAACTTCGCTAAAGTAACCCCATATTCATAGAGCTGTATTATGATGAATATCAAAATACAGCTTTACTGCCCTCTTAGACTGAATAATCCTAGCAAATACATACCGTCTGAAAGAATATTTACTCTTTCTCCTTTTTTTCTCCACGTTTTGAACTCACTGACAGGATAAAGTGCGTTAGCATGGATCGATTTACGTCTAGAACTCCACTTTCAAGCATAAGAGTAAGCGTTATGAGGGTATTTACCCGTGGCTAATTTTTTTATTGATCGCCCCATTTTTGCTTGGGTTATTGCCATTATTATCAGCCTCACTGGTCTGTTAGCGATAAACACTCTGCCTGTTGAGCAGTATCCAAACCTCGCCCCTCCAACGGTACGCATCAGTGCATCCTATCCGGGGGCTTCTGCTCAAACACTGGAAAATACGGTAACACAGATTATCGAACAAAATATGACCGGCCTAGATGGCTTGTTATATATGTCATCTCAGAGTAGCAGCACCGGCAGCGCCTCAATCACCCTGACCTTTCAGGCTGGAATAAATCCTAATGAAGCGATGCAGCAGGTGCAAAACCAGTTGCAAGGCGCGACGCGTAAGCTGCCACAAGATGTGCAGCAACAAGGTGTGACGGTTTCAAAGTCTGGCGATAGCAGCCTAATGACCGTTGCCTTTGTCTCAACCGATCACAGTATGACTCGGCAAGATATTGCTGACTATGTCGCCAGTAATTTACAAGATCCTATCAGCCGTATCGACGGCGTGGGTAGCGTGGACGCCTTTGGTTCCCAGTATGCCATGCGTATCTGGCTCGACCCCAACAAGCTTAATAACTATAAACTGACAACCCAAGACGTTGTTACTGCGATTAAAACCCAAAACAATCAGATTGCCGTTGGGCAAGTCGGTGGAACACCATCCGTCAATGGTCAGGCATTGAATGCCACCATGAATGCCCAATCACAACTGCAAACACCAGAACAATTTCGAGATATCACCCTCAGAGTCAATACCGATGGTTCTTATGTCACCCTAGGGGATGTTGCTACTGTTGAACTAGGGGCAGAAAATTACGATTATCTGAGTCGATACAACGGAATGCCAGCGTCGGGTATGAGTATCAAACTGGCTTCTGGTGCCAATGAACTCGCTACCGATAAACTGGTTAAAGCCAAGCTCACTGAGCTAGAGCAATATTTTCCACACGGCTTAAAAGTCGAATATGCCTATGAAACAACGCCATTTGTACAGGAATCCATCAAGGATGTTGTGAAAACGCTGTTCGAAGCCATTTTCCTCGTGTTCCTGGTGATGTATTTATTCCTACAAAACTTCCGAGCAACCTTAATCCCCACGATTGCGGTACCGGTCGTATTACTTGGCACCTATGCAGTGCTGTATGCCTTTGGCTTCAGTATCAATACCCTAACGATGTTTGCGATGGTGCTTGCCATTGGGCTTCTGGTGGATGACGCCATCGTGGTGGTGGAAAACGTCGAACGCGTGATGACCGAGGAAGGGTTATCCCCCCGAGAAGCTACGCGTAAATCGATGGCACAAATCCAAAGCGCTTTGGTCGGGATTGCCTTAGTGCTTTCCGCTGTATTTGTGCCAATGGCTTTCTTTGGTGGCACAACCGGTGCTATTTATCGCCAATTCTCCGTGACTATCGTTTCGGCGATGGTTTTTTCTGTTTTAGTCGCCTTAATTTTGACGCCGGCACTCTGCGCTACTTTGCTTAAGCCAATTAAAAAGGGTGAGGTTCACGGCCACAAAGGCTTTTTCGGCTGGTTTAACCGCGTGTTTGAGCGTAGTACTCATCAGTATGAAAACGGGGTCGCCCGCATTGTACGCAACAGCGGACGTACCATGCTGTTATACCTGTTGATTATCGTTGGCTTAGCATTCGCGTTCACTCGTTTACCAACCTCTTTCTTACCCTTGGAAGACCGTGGCGTCTTCATGACCCAGATCCAGTTACCCGTTGGATCAACGCAACAGCAAACACTGAAAGTCGTGGAGAAAGTCGAAAATTATCTGCTGCAAAGTGAGAAAAAAAACGTCGTTTCCGTATTCTCTATTATTGGCTCTGGCCCCGGCGGTAACGGTCAAAACGTTGCACGTATGTTCGTACGTTTGAAGCATTGGGATGAACGCTCCAATCCCGATGACTCTTCATTTGCCATTATCGATCGCGCAACCGCTGAATTTAATAAAATTAAGGAAGCTAGAGTTTTTGCGAGCAGCCCACCAGCGATCTCAGGATTGGGTAACTCGGCAGGTTTTGATATGGAGCTCGAAGATCATGCGGGTCTTGGGCATGCTGAACTCATGAAGGCGCGTGACACCTTGTTGGCCGCGGCGGCAAAAGAACCTCAGCTCACCCGTGTTCGCCACAACGGTTTAGACGATAGCCCACAGTTGCAGGTCAACATTGATCAACGCAAGGCGCAAGCGCTAGGCGTTAATATTGATGACATCAACAACACGTTAAAAACGGCTTGGGGATCAACTTACGTTAATGACTTCCTAGATCGTGGCCGTGTCAAAAAGGTCTATGTTCAAAGCGCGGCACCTTACCGCATGCTGCCAAGTGATATCTATAGCTGGTACGTCAACAACAATAATGGCGAGATGGTTCCATTCTCTGCTTTCGCCAACAGCCAGTGGACCTATGGCTCACCACGACTGGAACGATACAACGGTAATGCAGCGCTAGAAATCGTCGGCGAAGCCGCTACGGGGATTAGTACCGGTACAGCGATGGATATTATGGAGCGCCTTGTCAGTCACCTACCTAACGGTATCGGTTTAGAATGGACAGGCATGTCCTATCAGGAACGACTATCTGGTGCACAGGCTCCGGCGCTTTATGCAATTTCGCTACTTGTGGTGTTCCTGTGCTTAGCGGCGTTATATGAAAGCTGGTCCATTCCATTCTCGGTCATGTTGGTCGTACCATTAGGGGTGCTGGGTGCCGTATGCGCAACGTGGGTGCGTGGGTTGGAAAACGATGTTTATTTCCAAGTTGGTCTGCTAACGATCATTGGTCTTTCCGCTAAAAATGCCATATTGATTGTGGAATTCGCCAATGAACTACATCGTTCAGGGAAAGACTTACTGGAGGCAACGCTGGAGGCGTGTCGTCTACGTCTACGCCCTATATTGATGACGTCGTTAGCATTCATCTTTGGTGTATTGCCAATGGCGATAAGTCATGGCGCTGGCTCAGGCAGCCAACATGCGGTCGGGACTGGCGTATTAGGTGGAATGTTTACCGCGACCATCCTTGCCATCTTCTTTGTGCCAGTATTCTTTATTTTGGTTCGCCGCCGCTTTCCCGGAAAAACGGCGTCCGCTATAGAACCAGATGAAATCATCCCGCCCAAAGAATAATCACTAAACCATCACCCTCTCCCGATGGCGGTGGTTTAACGCTGACAAGCAAAAGGCAGCCCGCGGGCTGCCTTTTATTTGGGTGAAACCATGGTGTTTGGCTTGTCACAAATTATCAAGAATATTCGTTTAAAACGATCCACAAATTACCAACGGTTTTAAACTTATAGCCTCTACCTCGAGGGACTTTCTGACCAGTTTGTGATTACTGGTGCTTGTTTGACAACATGGCGTCAATAAACGCTTTCCAGTTGCTTAGTTCTGTATCAATCATATTTACGTCTTTGGTGGCTTACAAAATTTAGTACCCGATCATGATAACCTTTTACAGACCAATGGTGAATATTTGACCTAGTCGATATTTCTATAAGAACGACCATTAGGAAGCACTATTTAGATAAAGCGCAGCCTCAATTTACACAGTCGGAACACTCTTAGCGCTAACACTCTGGATCATGAGCTCTTTTTCCCGCATTATGTGTTAAATAATTTAACAACATCAACAAGTCAGGGTCTGCGCTACGCACCATGAATTCGCCAGATCGTGAGCTTAGACACAGGTACTCTTGCCGCATGACAGCAAATTTAGAAAAAGCACCTCTTTATCTTTATGGCATCAAGAACTGCGACACCATCAAAAAAGCCCGAAAATGGCTTGAAGAGCAACAGGTGGTCTATCAGTTTCATGATTATCGTGCCGATGGTTTAGAGCCGGCTCTGCTAAACACTTTTATCGCCCAATTAGGGTGGGAAGCGTTACTGAACACGCGCGGAACGACATGGCGCAAGCTGGATGAATCCTTACGCAACAGCATCACCGATGCCGACAGCGCAGCAACATTAATGCTGGAGCATCCCGCAATAATCAAACGCCCACTATTGGCACATAATGACCACATGTTGTTGGGATTTAAACCGGAGCAATATGCACATTTTTTAGCTGAGGAGAAAATACGATGACCTGCCCAGTACTTGAGCTCACTCAGCAGTTAATCAAATGCCGTTCTGTTAGCCCTGAAGATGCAGGCTGCCAAGAACTATTGATTGAACGTCTGCAAGCAATTGGTTTTACCATCGAAGATATGACATTTGGTGACACCCGTAACTTTTGGGCTTATCGCGGAGGTAATGGCCCAACGCTTGCATTCGCCGGCCATACCGACGTGGTGCCAAGCGGGGATGAATCCAAATGGACCAATCCACCTTATGAACCAACCCTGCGCGACGGTATGATATACGGCAGAGGCGCAGCGGATATGAAAGGTTCGTTAGCAGCCATGGTCGTTGCGGCTGAACGCTTCATCGAAGCCAATCCTCACCATCAGGGGCGTCTGGCTTTCTTAATCACGTCAGATGAAGAAGCTAGCGCGGTAAACGGCACCGTAAAAGTGGTGGAAAAGCTGATTGCGCGTCAGGAGAAGGTCGAATATTGCTTGGTTGGAGAACCGTCTAGCACCGAGAAAGTTGGTGATGTGGTCAAAAATGGCCGCCGTGGCTCAATGACGGCCAACCTTTATATTCAAGGCGTACAGGGCCATGTTGCCTACCCGCATTTGGCCGATAATCCCATTCATAAAGCCGCTCCTATGATAAATGAGTTGGTCAATGAAGTTTGGGATGAGGGGAATGAATTCTTTCCCCCTACCAGTATGCAGATCGCGAATATTGCCGCGGGTACGGGTAGCAATAACGTGATCCCTGGCGAGTTATATATACAGTTTAATTTCCGCTTCAGCACGGAGTCGACCGTCGATTCGATTAAGACGCGGGTCAAAGCGCTGCTCGATCGCTACCAACTCACCTATAGTTTAGAGTGGAACGTCTCAGGCTTGCCTTTCCTAACCGCACGCGGTCATTTGGTCGATGCTGTCGTCAATGCCATTCAGCATTATGGCGAAATTACGCCGCAGTTACTGACCACCGGTGGAACCTCTGATGGACGCTTTATCGCACAGATGGGTACTCAGGTCGTTGAACTGGGGCCGGTCAATGCCACGATTCATAAAGTGGATGAGTGCGTTCATGCCGCAGACCTGCAAATGCTGAGCCGTATGTACCAAAGAATAATGGAGCAACTCGTCGCATGATCACGCCGGAAATGCTGACCGGACAAAGCACCGAGCATCTTGCCGTACTTTGTGGGAACCATCGTTTACAACCTGAGGCCGTTAAGGCTTTTCAGGCATTGCAATGCGCAGCCAAAGAAGCGGGATTTAATTTACAACCCGCCAGCACATTTAGAGACTTTGCTCGACAGCAAACTATTTGGAATGCGAAATTCAATGGTGAACGCGCTGTTCTCGATGAAAATAGCCAGCCACTGGATATCACAACGCTGACGGATGGTGAGTTATGCTGTGCAATTTTACGTTGGTCTGCACTTCCTGGCGCTAGTCGCCATCATTGGGGAACCGATCTCGATATCTATGATCCAGATCTTTTACCCGATGGGAAAAAACTTCAGCTTGAGCCATGGGAATATCTGGAAGGGGGGTATTTCTATCCATTAAATCAATGGCTTTCAGATAATATGGATCGTTTTGGATTTTACCGCCCATTCGGTGATAAGCAGCAAGGTGTTGCGGTAGAGCCTTGGCATCTCAGCTATCGCCCCCTCTCCTCCTTGGCTGAGCATCAGCTAACGAAAGAGGTGCTCAAAAAAGCATGGCAAGACAAACACATTGCGGGTTCAGAATGGCTTATTCCACACCTGTCAGAGATTTTTTCCCGCTTTATTGCCATAAAATAAGCCTTACTTATATGTTTTAAACAGCCTGAATGGGCGGTTTTTTGTCTTAAGCTCAAGAAATTTATACATAATTGAGTGTTATCCCGTACTATTTTTATTGCGGAAACCCCGCATAACTTTGCCTCTGAGGTTGTATACTTAACGCAGAGTGAATGGTGTCATGCAGAAAAACGGTTATTAAAATCCGTTTCACCGATGTTAGGTGGTTCGAATCAATGATGCATGGCTAGAATGGCAGCAACGTTGCAGTTCAGCCATTTAATTAGTCCAAAATTTAAGGTGGTAGCTATGCAATGGTTAGCCGATTACTGGTGGATTATTCTGTTAGTTCTGATCGGGATGGTATGGAATGGGATGAAAGCCTTGCTCAAAGTAGACCACAAAAGTTTTCTGAGCAATAAGCCTGAATTGCCTCCACATCGCGATAACAATGCGCAATGGGACAATGATGATGACTGGCCTAAAAAGAAGTAACACCAAGTTAGTTCTCATCAGAAGTAAAAGGGCAATTTTTATTGCCCTTAGTTAGCACATCACTGTTATTTAAAAGCGATCAAATCGCCACGTTTACCACTCAGAGCTTCATCCCAATAGCGTTGAGGAATGTAAGCACGTAAACGCTCTAGCGCTAAATCCATCATATTCTGATCGATGGCATGCCCAATCGGCTCGATATCTAAAGTAAAGTCAGATCCGTATGTTTGCATACTCTCTGCAGCCTGATGCGCGTTATCGATAGCAATAATCGTATCCTCACTACCATGAATCAGGTGAACAACCGTATTCCCTAAACTTTTTTCAGGTAATGCGGCAAAACGACCACTGAAAGATACCACCCTTCCGGCCAAATTTGGCGTCACTTTCACGGCTTCAAGCGCCATAATCGCTCCCTGAGAAAATCCGACTAGTGCGGTGGCCTCAGGATTAACATCAGCAACACGCTGCCAATATCGCACAATTTCAATAAACTGAGGCATAACCTCATTAATACGCTCGATGCGGTTCTCTTCTGTTACCCCATCCACCGAAAACCACTGCAAACCTTGGCCACTCGGGATCTGATAGGGTGATCCAATGCTAATCACCAGTGCTTTTGGAAAAGCTTGAGCAAAATACTCACCAATCGTTCCCATAGACACCGGATTATCGCCAACCCCGTGAAACAGCAAAATCAGCTGTTCTGCCGGTGTTGCAGGGCTTTGGACAACATGATGTTCGTGCTTCATTAGGTCACTCCTCGGTTAATTAAAACATGCCACTTATTGGCATCATTTGTTAACCACCACTATACGCCGAAGAGTTTTGAGGAAAATCGTATTTCCTTGATGAGGTTGTTCTATTTTTTTGCTGAATGCTAATCAAAAACGAGATAAAAAAAATGGCCCCGAAGGGCCATTCAACTTAAGGGACTCTCCGCTCAGCCTAAACTGCGCGGAGAATTCATACTAGGCAACAGCCCAAAATCCTTTCGGCACAAACTCTGTTACTTGGACGCTAGCAAAAGAGATTGCATACTGTCACCAGGGCGTATGAATCTATTACCAGCTGTATTTCACGCCTGCGTTAACAGCCCATGGTTGGTCGATATCACTACCACCCATATAGCTTGCGCCTGCGTAGGTGCTGAAGTTCTTAGTGAAGTTAAACTGACCGCCTAAACCAACGCGAACTGCTGAACCACCAACACCGTTGTCAATGTTGTCGCCGTTGATGTCTGCATCGTTGCTGCCCGCATCATCATAAACGTATGCCAAAGTCGCATATGGAGTCAGAGACTGGTCGTTTGCATAGTCGAAGCGATAGTTAGCATTGATACCTGCTTCGTAACGCAAGCTGTTATAACCTTGGTCAGACACATCCATGCCATTGCTGGTACGGTAGTCATCGCTGTTCATGAACAGACCAGAAACGCTAGCATATGGGCTCAATTTACCCTGAGTATCAAGAGCGATGTCGTAGCCGACTTTCAAGCCGAAGCCCCATGCATCAGAGCTGGTAGAGCCCGATGTGTGGTCGCCGTTGCTCATATCAGCATCCAGATCGTTGCTGTAATGAGAGTAGCTTAAAGAGGTATCCAAGAAGACGTTGTTGTCGAACTTAGCAGAAGAGTAGACACGAGCAGACTGGCTGTCCTGATCTACGCTTCCGCTGTGGTCGCTAACGTCGCCTTTAGCGAAGCCTGCGGACATACCGACCAACCAGTTTGCATAGTTGCCGTCGATAACCTTATCCACACCAACCATGATACCGTTGATATCTTGATCGTAATTGATCTCACCGCCGTCGCCGTTAACATGACCGCCGAAGTAGCTCACCCATGCACCACCAGTGTCACCCGCGTTATCACGAGTTTGAGTCTGGCGACGTTCCAAAGTGTCCTGCTCCATGTGCCAGATGTTGGCGTTTGCAGAAGGAATGCTCAGCGCCATATTGGCAGCATCGGTCAGGTTACGCTGGTCCAGAACGACAGTATCGCCGCGCTGCTCTGCTTCATAGGTATAAGCACCTAGGTCAGCACGGTTAGCCGCGGTGAACGATGCGCTAGTATCTGCATTATTGTCGTACACACGAACAATTTCTTTGTCTTGATAATCAGCGATAGAACCCTGCCCAGTCGCGTTATCTACGCGAACAGAGTAGTTACCGCTCACATCGCCGTTAACTGCCAAGTGACCGTCAGAGTTGATAGCAATGACACCGTGGTCGTAACCAGCAGCATTAACATCATTGGTCACATAACGCGCATTGCTCATATCTGAATTGAGCACGTACTCACGGCTGCCAACATTCAGAGTACCTGCATCACTTAATACCAAGCTGTGAGTATCGGTCTGACCCAAACCTAAGTTCAGTTCACCGCCGTTGGTCACAGTGATTGTGTTGGCATACAGTGCTGCAGTTTCCTCAGTCAGGATAACCTGACTGCCGCTATTGATGTTCAGTGAATCAGTAGCAACGCCGTTGTTATAGCCATACGAATTAGGAATCGTCGTACCGGCACTGTTGCTATCGCCGATTTGCATCGAAGAACCGTTATTCAAGGTAATGCTATCAGCCAGCAAGCTTGAATTCACAACATTAACCTGAGAACCGTTGTTAATGGTCAAAGTGTCAATGTTAGATGTTTTGCGGGTGTCCCACTCAGAGCTATTATCCAGAGTAACGTTGAACAAACCGCTCTGATAAACAGAAGCTGAGGTGAAATCGCCATTTACATCGAACTCATCTGTTGGCCACAGGCTATTCGGGCTGTAATCATACAGAGTATTCGTATGTTCAACAGAAGACACCGCAGCACCAACCCACTTACTGCCGTTGGTTAATGTCAGATTTAAAGAATCTTGATCATCCCAACCATTGGTGTCTTTAACATTATCACCGTTAGAATCATGGCCAGTTGGATCAAAGTTATTATCGAATACGCTGGAGAACAGAACATCGCCAGTCAACGTTGAATGATCAAACGTCGCCGTGGTTTGCATAGCGTTATCAGTACGACTTGCCATAACAATCAGTGCCGCATCATCAAGGCCTGCAGTACTCGTTCCTGCGTAGTCACTTGGTTTGCCTGATTGGCCATAGAAACCTGTATTATCCAATTCTGAGTAAGCACCTGAAGTGACCACAGAATCTTTAACAGTTACGGTATCAGTAAAAATTTCTGGGCTATTGGTTGCACTATCAGGCCAATAGTAACCTTGAACTAAGGTGATACCTGCAACGTGGGAATTGTTCTGGATAACAACATTTGCTTCCTGATCCAGAGTAATTGCATTACCCATTGCGTAGGTATTATAAAGATCATGATCACGAACATCATTTGTCGTCACGTCATAATCATAATGTTCGTAGGTATCATCGATCGTAGAGTTATCAACGGTCAGTTGCAGTGTACCTAACTGATGGTCAGTATCATTAGCACACTCATCGGTTACGCAGGATGATGTAACCATACCGTGAATTGTACTGTTAGAGATATTTAATGTATCAGCAGTATTTGATGAATCATAGCCAAGGTAATAGGTTGAAATAACACCATTAACGACAGATTTATTAATTACTGGATAGATATCACCATCATAATATCCGTCAGTTGAATTATTCCAGCCAACATACCCATCATAATCTACATATCCATCAACATAACTACCAGCATTGAAAGTATCGTTGACATAAACATGATTACCGTAGCCAAGATCGTGGCCGTAGGTGTCGTAGGTAGTACCTGAAATATCATTTGTAGCAGCTACAGCAGCTTGAGCTGCGATAGCCATAGAGCAAGCCAATGCCAGACGCGTTAAAGCAGTCTTATTCTTCCAAGAAGACATCTGTTATTCCCTCAATATAGGCAACGTTAATCCATAACCCATCAGAGATGAATATAGTTATGAATTGTTGATACTTTTAAAATATATGAAACTATCTGAAAGTGCTTTCGCCAAAGTTCAGCGGAATTAAATAATAATTAAGAGGTAGATTTAATTCAACTAAAAAAAACTTTTAAATACGGTAACAACCGTCATCTCGAAAATATAAAAAACCCTCACGATAAACGACTTGTTAAATAAATAAATTTAATTCTTAATTAAATAAAAAAGAACATACAGAGAATAAGAAAATAAAAGTAAAAATAAAAAACACCATGAAGATTAATATTAAGAATGGCTTTAATTAGTTATTAAGAATGCTAGCCAATACGGTCCGCAATCTAGTAATCAGCTCTTTTTTACCGGATATTTTATATTTATCACATAATCCCCTCACATCACCACTCTCATTTATACAGTTTTTTAGAAAGCAACTTAACTCGTCATCAGAAAGATGATTTGCGTATCTACTTAGTGCATAAACAGAAACGTCAAACGGGCGATAACAATGAGCGAAACCGTGAAGTTCATCGCAATCATCCTGATTCAGCGAGAGGTCTTTTTTCACGTTAATGGGCAGTCTTATATTGAGTTTTTTTTCGATAAAGTAGCCATCACGCTGCAAACGTAGCTGCAATCGGCGTAAAAGTGGCTGTGATTTTTCACTTAGAGGTAATATCGCCATCGCTGTATAGCAGCCACTGCTCGCTTCTAAATGCGTTCCAAACCTGACAAGTTGAAAACCACACCGTTGCCAAAACTGATGCAGTTCGGGCGTATAGCCAAAACTAACAGAAACAAAGTCTAACTGTTCTTGCCGCGCTTGATGAACAACCGCAGCCACTAATGATTTAGCCACGCCTTGACGTCGCCATTCGGGAAATACGGCAATTCGGCTGATTCTACGAGAACGTAAAACTGCGGCTACCCATTGTCCACCATGGGCTGCTAATGACTGCGCAACTAAGTTGCCTTTGGGGCGGCGTTCCCCTGCCCATACGGCTTTAGCTAGCGACTCATCTAATCCCCCCTCATCGACGGCCCATAATGCGGCAACAATATTGCTATCAACAAAGCTTGCATGCAGATGATTTCCCACGCCGTCCATTAATCGGCGCAGATCCAGTGGCGTAGTCTTATAGTGGGCGCTGGTTAAAAGAGCGTAGAAATCAGACATCACTTGTGGCGAAGAGTGCCATTCATTTTGGCTTAATTTTTTTTGTTTAAGCTTCTGGCCGTGCTCGAAGGGTTCTTGTGGTTCCGCAAATAGCAAAAGCGAACCCACCCACGCTTCAAGAGGATCATGCAGCGCCCAACGCATGGGTTGTTCTAAGGAATAAATTTGACACGATGGAAGAGAAGAACAAAATTTAAGCAAAAAACCCCGTCCGGTACCTTCGTACCCTTGAACCGTCGTGGTTAAAAGGACATGGGGGAAAAATGAGATCAGTTCACTTAGCATCGGTGCTGGAATTGCTGCGGCTTCATCAATCAGTAACCAATCAACATTCTCAGGAACTTTTTGCCGACATTGCTCCAATAACATATCGGGGGCATGAAACTCCCCCTTTGTGCCACACTGAGATAAAACCTGAGTCGATACTCTATTTGGACCGGTAACCCAACATACTCCCGCCGTCCGTGCAGCAAACATGCCAGCCAGCGTTGACTTGCCGCGCCCGCGCTCACCAATCACGACGCTCACGGGATCGTTATTCGTCAATAAAGCCCGTAATATCGCTTCTTGTTCCCGCGTTGGCGATCCGTCAGGACGCTGCCACTCGGGGCGCACTATTTGAAGCTCAGCAATTTTTTTCGGCTCCCCTTGCTTCCACACAATAATGTCAGGGTGCTGTGAAGTTACACGCTGGAAATGCCGAACAAAATAAGGTGTGGCGATGGGCTCGGCCTGTTCACTCCAACGTAAGCTATCCATATCCGGTAAGCACGGCCACTGTTCCCAGTCCGGAACCAGCAAAATCAACCAATGCCCCGCACTCATCGCCCCTGAAACAGCGGCCAGAGCTTCCGCATTAACACCCTCGGCAGCATTGAACACAACATGGGCAAGCTCTTGTCCCAACAGACCTCTCGCTGCACGCGTCGCGATAGAGGCTGTGCCTTCCGGCGCATTTTCTCCAACCCACAAAACATTAGGCTGAAGCGAAGACAGGTTCTCTTCTATAACTTGGCGATGCCACGTTGTATCACCGCTCACGATTAGCACACGGCGAATCCCCATCCGCTGCATAGAGGTGATAGAAGAAGAAAGTGGCATACGGATCCGTTTAGAGAGTCAAAAGAAGAGGATATTATACTCGAAATAAGAAGTATTAGGGCTTTGCGCCCCGCAACATCCAATGCGAGGCACAGGTAGAGTATTTAATTAGCAGATGCAAATGTGTTACAGCTACTTGGATTTCCACTATCAAAACCGCGTTTAAACCATGTATAACGCTGTTCTGACGTTCCATGAGTGAAGCTATCTGGGATGACACGTCCTTGGCTTTGTTGTTGCAAACGGTCGTCACCAATAGCTTGCGCGGCATTCAACGCTTCTTCTAAATCCCCCGCCTCCAACACTTGCTGATTTTGCATGTTATGGCCCCAAACGCCAGCGAAGCAATCGGCCTGAAGCTCCATCTTCACGGAGAGTCGATTCTGCTCAGCTTTGCTTGCCCCTTGCTGCATTTGGCGTACCTTCTGCTCAATACCCAGCAGGTTCTGTACGTGGTGCCCAACTTCATGTGCCACCACGTAGCCTTGAGCAAAATCACCGTCTGCACCTAATTTATTCTTCATCTCTTGATAGAAAGAAAGATCAATATAGACGGTTTTGTCTGCAGGGCAGTAGAAAGGCCCCATAACGGACTGACCCGTTCCACATCCGGTACGCGTCGCGCCTCGATACAATACCAGCTTAGGATCCTGATACTGTTTACCCATTTTCTGGAATAACTGACTCCAGGTATCTTCGGTGGAAGCCAAAATAACCGAAGTAAATTTCGCCATCTGGTTATCCTGAGCTGAGTTGGCTGGCTGGCTGTGTTGCTGAGTTTGTCCCATTGGGGCTTCGCCATTAAGCAGCGGTGTTAGATCCACGCCGTAATATCCCGCCACCAATACCACCACCAGCAGAATTAGGCCGCCTTTGCCACGCGGTACACGGAAACCACCGCCACCGAAACCACCGGATGAACCCGTGGAATCGCCACGTCGATCTTCAACGTTGTCGCTTTCGCGACGCCCTTGCCAGCGCATAGTTAAACCTCAAAAATGACATGATGGGTTAATGGTAGGAAATTGCTGGCGTGAATACCATAAAAAGGAGAAATCAGATAATGAAATACTTCATGAGAGGAAAACATCCGATGCTTCAGCGCATCAGTGAAGTATAAAAACAACAACAGAGGCCAAGGCCTCTGCTGGTCACTTAAGCGTGATTTTAGGGGAAGTACACCGATGGGGTCGTAGCAGCTTTAGCTGCCGGAGCGCCCCACGGTGTGCTAGCCCCGTGTATCTCGAGCTCTTAAACGATCAGCATTAGGCCAAGGCCTCTGCTGTTTATTCAAATAGTAGCTTTGAAGATTAGTCTAATTTTACACCAATACGATGCGCAACTTCTTCGTAAGCCTCGATCAAACCACCTAAGCTCTGGCGATAGCGATCTTTATCCATCTTGTTCAGAGTTTCTTTATCCCACAAACGGCTGCCGTCTGGAGAGAACTCATCACCAAGCACGACCTGACCTTTAAACAAACCGAATTCAAGTTTAAAATCGACGAGGATTAAGCCCGCATCACCAAAAATTTTGCTCAGCACATCGTTAACTTTGTAGCTCAGCGCTTTCATCGTGGCCAGATTTTCGTCGCTCACCCAACCAAAGGTACGGCAGTATGATTCATTCACCATCGGGTCATGCATCGCATCATTTTTCAGGAATAAATCGAAAAGTGGTGGATTCAGTGGCGTCCCTTCTTCGATGCCTAAGCGCTTAACCAGAGAGCCCGCTGCGCGGTTGCGGATCACACATTCAACCGGAACCATATCCAGTTTTTTAACCAAAACCTCAGTGTCAGAAAGTAAGCGTTCCATCTGGGTTGGGATCCCCGCCTCTTCCAACTTGCTCATGATGAAATGGTTAAATTTGTTATTCACCATACCCTTACGATCAAACTGCTCAATGCGCTGGCCGTCCAGTGCTGATGTATCATTTCGGAACTCAAGAATCAGCAAATCCGGGTTTTCAGTGGTATACACGGTTTTTGCCTTGCCGCGATACAACTCAGCGAGCTTTTGCATTTTGCTTACTCCATAGGTTTAGGAACACGAGAACTGAAATCCGCAGCTTTAGGTTAAAGCGCATCAATTTAGGGGCATTATACGCCAGCCAAACGATTGCGCATTAAAAAAATGAAATAAAAAAGAGGCCGAAGCCCCTTTTTGTCTTTACTAACGATTGTTAGCTACTTACTTACATTTGACTTAGAAAAAGCGGCTTGGAACACACTGACCAGCGCATCATTCTGCGACTGAGTCAATGGAGCGCCTTTGCTGTCTAAGAATTGTAAGCTGGTACGGTTATCTAAGTCACCCACCTGAATCTTGTAATCGCCTTCTTTGAGTTCTGGATCTTTCGCGCCCAAATCATCCCAGCTACTGCTGCTAATAGATTTGTACGTGACAGAAATAGTCCCCTGTGGACGGCTACGATCGGTCACTTTCATGCCAATCAGCTCAAGCGTGGATGGTAAGCGATCCCAGACGGCAGTATAAGGCGCACGTGCAATCAAAACAGGCAAGCCCGTATCATCCGCACCGCTCTGCACGTCAATATCCCCGACCTGACGGTTGGCACGCGCATTAGCCTGATCGGTCTGATATTTATCCAAGCCGCTGACGACGTTATTCAGTACAGAAACCGCATAACGCTGTGTTTGAGAATCCTCAGTGATCGCAGTTTCACCCTGCTTCAAACCCAAAGATTTCACGACAACCGCAGTCTGATAGCCTTGTGGTTGCACAGAGATCTGATAACGGCCTTCATACTGGACGTCTTCATCACCACGCTGGAAACTAATCCAGTCTGTCGTCAACGTCTGACCTGCATCATTGCGGCTAGCAATCGGGTAGTTCAGTCCTTGAACCGCTTGTGTCACCTGAGTCCAAAGGCTACTCGCCCCTGGAGTACTCTCAACCAACACAATGGCAGCGCCGTTAACAAACTGACCGCGAGAGCCGTTCAACAGAGCCAAAGGCTGTGCTGGTGGTCGAATATCCAACGCTTTACCCACTTCACCTTTAGCCGTGGCCAAGCGAACATCGTAGGTTCCATTTTGCACCGGCAAAATCATACCCGCAGGTGTTTTCAATTCGGACAACGTCGTCGCATCAAGATAGGCCTCATCGCCGCTCACCTGACGCTTATAGCGCTGATCGGTCGAGCATGCAGACAGCATCATGACCAAAGAAATGCCGACGACAGTCGCTACCGCCGACTTTTGTACTGAGTAAGCCATTCAATCTCCCTAAGAGTTACAGCAAGCCGACGTGTTTTAGCGCTTGTTCTACGACAGGGCGAGCCTTATCGCTAATTGGCGTCATTGGTAAACGCATCGTGTCGGTTGCTATCAATCCCAATACCTTACAGGCCCATTTCACCGGTATCGGATTTGCTTCTACAAATAACTGTTGATGCAGCGCCATTAAACGCTGGTTCAGCTTACGAGCCTTAGCAAAATCGCCATCGGCTGCCAGCTTACAGAGTTCAGCCATTTCACGCGCAGCAACGTTTGCTGTGACAGAAATAACGCCCTGACCACCCAGTTGCATAAAGTCCAGAGCCGTTGCGTCATCGCCGCTTAGCAAAATAAAGCTATCGTCGTTGACCAGTTCTTGGATCTGACTA
>Ga0308156_1000675_pt1 | contig 58380 bp, 40 predicted proteins | sample PhyAR2_FD_201041 | JGI IMG/M metagenome (GOLD analysis project Ga0308156, IMG submission 201041) | Phyllosphere microbial communities from UC Gill Tract Community Farm, Albany, California, United States - DLSL A.R2 | ecosystem: Host-associated > Plants > Phyllosphere > Unclassified | place: USA... | reverse complement strand
GCGGATGTGCAAGGTGGTGGTTCCGCTGGTATCGCCCTGCACCCGCAGCCGTTCGGTGGCTGAATCACTGCCGCCCAGGGCTGTACCCAGTGCGATGCGGCCCCCGTCGCCCCGGTAGTGGTGGCGCACCGTCAGCGTAGCGCTGGTGCCGCTGGCCCCGGTGGTGACGGTGCCTGCATGGGCCAGGCTGTTCAGGCGCGTGCTGTAGCCCTGGGTGTCCAGCGTGGCCCCGCGGGCAATGGTGTAGTCCGATGCAGGGCTCAAGCCGGTGGCAGCGCCGGCACGCAGCACCCCGGCCTGGACGCGCGTCACCCCCGTGTAATCGTTATCGCCCGTCAGCGTGGTCATGCCGGGCTGGTTGACCGATACCTCGCCCCTGCCGGGGCCCGATAGTGAGGGCGAAAACACATAGCTGCCCGAGCGGTCGCGGTGGTCAAAGTGCACCGACCCCAGCCCATCCGCACCAAACAACACCTGGGGCGTTAGCAACCGGCCCGGTGCGGTCGTGCCTTCCAGATGGATGGCTCCCCGGCCAGCCGGCCGGTGGCCCGGGTTGTGCGCCAGCCGCAGGGCCGTGCCCGCTTCCACCACGCCGCCTTGCCCGATGCGGAGCACCGCAGCGGCGGGGCCGCTGTCGGCCCCCACCGTCAGGTGCGTGCCCACGGCCCATGCCGCGCCCGCGCCTTGCACAGAAAAATCACCAAAGCGCAGCAAGGCTTCGCTGCGGCAGTGGATGCGCCCGCCCCGGCTGACCCGCACCGCCGATACCCCCTGGGTGCTGAAAAAACAGTAGCCGGCAGCCAGGGTTGAACCGGCTCCATCGACGTCGACGCGGGCGGTGGCGCCTGGCAGCTCGGCGGTGCGGAGATGGTGGCTGCTCGAGACGGCCGCACCATCGAGCACCCTCAGCGTGCCCTGGCCCGCATCGCCCACCACCAATAAGCCCGCCCGCGCATCGCTATGCCAGGCCGATGCGCGGCCTGCCACGGTCACCAGGCCCTGGCTACCGGCGCGGTGGCCGATGATGGCCTCGCGCGAGACAAGCTGGGCACCGCTGTGGATGTGCAGCGTGGCGCTGCCCACATCACCCATCGTTATCAGGGGGGAATGCCATTGCGCCCCGCTGGCGAGGGTGGCGAGCCCGCTGCTGCCCGCCTGGGCGCCTACCACTGCCTCCCCGGTATGTAACACCCCCGCATCCGAGCGCATCTGCAAGCTGCCGCTGCCGGTGTTGCCCACCACCAGCTGCTCAGCGTTGAAGGGGGCGCCCAAGCTGCCCACAAAGGCGGTTGGGCGGGTATCGCCTGCCAGCACCACCGCCTGGCCATGGGCAGTGGCCGGCACCAGCAGCGGAGCGAGCAGCTGAACAACCAGCAATAACGCCGGTGGTGGCGGTGACAGGAGCGAAGGCATTGTGGGCATGCGTGGCGGGGGGGGTTATGGCATCCGGATCGCTGCCTGGTGCAAGCAGCAGCCCTGCCAACCAAGGCACAGGCATAGGGAAAAGGAAACGGCGAGCACCAGGCATTGAAGCGCAGAACCGTCCCCCGTGGTGCAACAGCCTGTTCAGCCATGCTGACGCCACAAAAAAAAGCGGGCTGCAGATGCAGCCAGCTTTTGTTGGGGGCCACCGGCCAACGGGGCCATCGCCCCAGCTGGCCTGGCCCGCTATCACGGTGACCGCAGCGCCGTCACCTTCGGTGGCTTACACCGCTTTGCGGCCACGGCGCAGGCCCGCCACGCCGATAAGGGACGAGAGCGACACCATCCCCACCATGCCCAAACCAGGCACCGGCACCGCACCGGCAAAGCCCACGGCGCCATCGTCTTTGAGGTCGTCTGCGCCCAGCGCTGCCTCCAGCTGCGCCGAGGCATCGGCCGCAGGCGCTGCTGCCTCTGCCTCTGCGGCCGCCGCCGCATTCGCGGTGCTCGCCTTCAATGCTGCCGGCAGGGCCTTCGCCACTGCGCCCTGGCCCGGCGCCAACGCACAGCCCTGTGCCAGCGGGTCAGCTATGCAGGCAGCCCCGTCATCGGCCGCTGCCGCTTTGGCATTGGCGGGCGCCGATTGCAGGTACCAGTTGCGGCCGACCTTGTGCAAGGTATAGCGGTAGGCGCCTGCCTGGATATAGCCAGGGGCGGGGAGGGTGAACTGGCCGTTGGATTCCAGCCCAACCTGCACGACCAGAATGCCATTGCCGGTGGTTTGAGCGCCTGAGCCGCCAAGATTGCGGATATGCAGCGTGGAGCTGCCGCTGGTGTTGCCACTAACTACCAGCTTTTGGATCGAAGAAGCGTTGCCGCTTAACGCCGCACCCAGATGAATAGCTCCGCCGTAGCCTTGGTAGCTACTAGCCGTGGTCACAGCACTCGTGTTGCCCTCTCCCAAGATAACGGTACCGGCGTTACGCAGACGGCTGACAACAGGGTTGTAGCGATTCATATCCAGCGTACCGCCGCGGCTGACGTCATACGACGCGCTGCCCAGCGCAGCCGCAGAGCCAACGCGCAGTACTCCGGATTGAATGCTGCTCTGTCCGCTGTGCGTGTTGTTGCCTGTTAGAACCGTAGTGCCTCTGCCAATGACGTTGATGGAGCCAGTGCCACTAATGGAAGGAGTGAATATATAGTTGCCCGAAGAATTGGAGTGCTTGAAGTTAATAATACTTACGCCGTAATTACCAAAGACTACGTTTTGTGTCTTTAATACTCCCGGAGTACCCGCACCCTCGATGTTGAGGGTGCCGCTTCCACCCCAAGCATTGTACGAATCCACAGCCAAACGCAGGTTGCCGGCCAATTCGACCACACTGCCATCGCCAATATTCAGCTCGGCTTTTTCACCACGCTCCCCTCGGGCACCGCGCGATCCAATGGCCTTATTTCCGACGTCCAGATCGGAGCCCACGACCCACATGGAACCTGCTCCGCTCAGAGAAACCACTCCCGAATGCAGATAATTGTTTTGTCCACAGCGAAATAAGCCACGGTTGGTGATTTTTACAGAGGTTGCGCCTAGCGGACCCAAAGCGCATTGCTTGCCAACTTGCAAGATGGAATTTGGGCCATCAATCTCAATATGCCCAGTGCTGGCACTGTCGCGTGATGTGAGAAGACTGTTGTGTACGGATACTGTTCCGCCGTTAATGACCCTCAGGGTGCCTGTTCCTCCATTCATGCCTAAGGTAATGCCGCCGGTAGTTTCAGGTGAGATGCTCCAAGATGATCCTTGTCCATCGACGGTGACCAAGCCGGTGCCACCCACCAATTGACCCACCGAAGCATGGTGTGTTATGAGTTTGCCCCCGCCCAAAATATTGAAGACCGCATTGCCAGACCGGCTGATATAGATTTGGGACGCATTTAATTGGCTACCGTCCGATATTGTCACGGTTCCAGTGCTTCCCGCGGTTTGTCCGATTGTTGTTTGATTGATGCCCGTGTTGAGCACTGCGCCTCCACTTAGCGCGAGATTGCCAATGTCAAGGTCACCAATGATCAGACTTTGGTTCAGATCTTGCCGACCACCAAAATCTCCGCTGGGGAAGGTGTCACCCGAAAAAGTGATGCTTTGAGCGTTGGCTCCGCCCGCCATCAATGCGCAGGCAAGCAATATCGGGGTTTGGGCTAATTTTAAATTTCTCATCATGTTTAATTTTGGTGTTGTAAGAAGCTATCAATAGGGTTGACGTTGCTTTTGCAGCCTTCTTGGCATAGAGCCGAAGCGGTTGGTTAGCTGGATTATTGGAGATATATAAGGATGACTGCCGAGGCCTGGTTGGGTCTAAATGGCGCTATGGACCGCAGACAAGGACCCAGGGCGTCATAAAAAATCTATTGGATTATGTGGGCTGTGGCTTGTGCTTAAATTTCTCAAATAAAGTCATTCGACTGTTCAATTGTGGAGGGGTAAGAAAAATAGATAAATTTATAATCAACTTAACTTCAACCCTTTCCGCAGGTGCGCTCCACCCACTATCACCACTTTTTCCCTCACATCCACATATTTGTTTTTCATCATAAAAGTTCTATTTCTTGAATGGAAATATACACATCTTTGATGCATGTCATGCACATTTCTATGCAAGTCATGCATGGGGACAAAGATTAACACTCGTTATTGATAAAAATTATAAATTTTACTAATTTGATGGACTAATGCGCAGCGCAAAGATAGGCGGTTTCGGTGCTAATAAATAGCGCAAATCAAATGATTCAATATTGATCAATTGAGGGGTGTCAATGGATATGGCTTGGCGCGTGTAGGGGCCCTCTGTAGAGGGCATTGCTAGAATCGTTGGATCGGTATTGCAGAGAATTTGCTACTTCTGTGGCCAAGAATGTTTGATTCACCGATGGGGAGCGACGCGAATTACTTACATCTCTGCAAAAGGCTGTAACTGCGTCAACCTAGTGCATGGGGCATGGCCGCAACAGCCAGGGTGCTTGCTGTGTGGAAAGTGCGATAAATGGTCAGCGCACCAAAGCCTGAGCCGCAGTGCAGATACTGGGTCTGCCTTGCGCTCACGCTTGCCGTTGCACTCACCCTTGAAGTCACCCTCACCCTCACCCTTGCAGTCACCCTCACCCTAGCCCTCTCCCGCGCGCGGGAGAGGGGACAAAACCAACCCCCCCATCCCCAAACTCCCTCTCCCGCTTGCGGGAGAGGGCGGGGGTGAGGGTAAAAACCAGCCCAGATCTCCTCCAAACTCCCCCTCCCGCTGGCGGGAGAGGGCAGGGGTGAGGGTGGCAAAAGAAAAGCCCCGTATCCAACGGGGCTCAAAAGCGGGCTATAGAGGCTGGCTATATACCAGCCAGCTACCAGCGCCAGGGCTGTTCAGTGATGAAGCGAGCGCAGCGGTTACACCGGTGTGCGATCCTTGCGCACGCGGCGCAGGCCCAACAGACTGAGGACCGACGCCATCGCCATCAGACCTGCGGCGCCCATCGTCGGCACCTTGTGCGGCACGGCGCCACCGCCGTTGTCGCCGCCACCGCCCTCTCTGCCTTCTACGGCCTTGATCAGCACCTCCGCTGCGGGGCCGGTGACGGTGTAGGCATCGGCCACGGTGGGTGGGGCAATGGCGAGCACCGCTGTTACATCGGCGCCCTCGCTGGCGACGGCGGTGATCGTGCACGATGCCTCGGTGGCATTGGCTGGCACGGTGATCGGCGAGCTGCAGGTCGTCGTGTAACGCGGGTGGGTCGCAGGCAAGGTCAGGTTGATGGGCAGGTCGGCCGTGGCGGCCGCGCTCAGCGACACCTTGCAGGTGGCGACCAGGGTGTCTGCACCGTTCAGCTCGGAAGGGTCACAGACGACGCTGGCGGCCGGTGCGGCGGCTTCGAGCTGCTCCTCCGACTGCAGGTACCAGTTATTGCCCACCTTGGCCAGGCTGTAGCGGAAGCCGCCCGCCTGGATATAGCCGGGCTCGGGCAGCTCGAAATTGCCAAATGACGTGCCCGCCACCTGCACCACCAAAATGCCATTGCCGGTGGTCTGGGCGCCCGCGCCGCCCAGGTTAGTGATGTTCAATGTCGTCACGCCCATCGCATCGCCATTGACGATCAGCTTTTGCGACGCAGCGCTGCTGTCGCCCAGCACGGTGTTCAGCGCAATGCTGCCCAGATGTCCATAGTATTCGCCGCTCACCGTCAAGGTGCTGCTGGTGCCGCCCGCCAGCATGGTCACCGTTCCTCCGTTATGCAGGCTGCTCAGGGTGGGGCTGAAGCTGCCCATATCGAGCGTGCCCTGGTTGCCAATAGAAAACGCGGAGCTGCTGCTCAGCGCCGTGGCTGATCCGGCGCGCAAGGTACTGTTGGTCACGCTGGTGGGGCCTGTGTAGCTGTTATTGCCGGTCAGGGTGGTTGTACCACCGCCCCGCACATAGACCCTGCCCGGGCCTGTCATCGGCGTCGCAAATTGGTAGTTGCCGGATGTGTCGCTGTGGTTGAAATTGAGGACGCCTGCTTCACTGGGGCCAAACAGAAGGCTGGCTGCGGCCAGCGCGCCGGGTGTCGTGCTGCCTTCAATATTGACGGTGGCGCTGGTCGGTGTGGTGCCGTCCGAGAAACTTGGCACTTCCGCGGTGCCGCCAATTTCTACCACGCTGCCTTCGCCGATATTCAGTGTGGCGTGCACATCGGGGCTGCCCGCCATATACAGATCGGTGCCTATCACCCACTTTGAACTGGCGCCCGCCAGGGTTACGCTACCGTACCCAATACCGCCAATGCCGCCACAGCGAACCATGCCGCCATTGCTGATGCGCATGGTCGACGTATCCGATCCGCCCATGTAGCAAAGCCCTCCATTGGTCAGCGTCGAATTGGCGCCATCCACTTCGATCAATGCGATGGACTCGGGAGAATTCGATGTAGTAAGACTTTTGTTGTTGGTGACCGATGCGCCATTTGTGATTTTCAAGCTGCCTGAGCCCTGTCCCTGGCCGATGACCAGACCCACGTCAAAAGGCGCATTGATCACCCACGACGAGCCTGAGCCATCCACCACTGCCGTGCCATTGCCGCCGGGCGCCTGGCCCATCAATACATCAGTAGACGTCAACTTGCCGCCACCGCGCACATCCAAGGCCCCCGCGCTGGTGTTGCCGACAATAATGCGGGCCGTGTCATAGCTGGCGCCCATCTCGCCAGCCGGTGAGGAATCACCGGTGATCGAGATGGTTTGCGCCTGCGCCAAACCGGCCATCAAACAAGAAACAAGCAGCGCGCAAGGGCGCAGAGGGAGGATCGCCTTTTTCATCATTGGTACGTTTTAAGGGTTGTAAAAAGCTATCCGGTGCGAGGCTGGTGCCTTCTGTGCGCCGGATAGCGGGGCTCTTCTGGAGGGAGGAGAGAGGGAGCGAGAGAGAGCAGGGGCCTTTTAAGCCGAGGTACCTGGCGTGCGGCGCGCGCTGGAGTGGCGCGTCCCCGACTGAGGCGTCCCCGACTGGCGCGTGCGGCGCACACCGAGCAGGCCCAGGACCGAGGCCATCGCCATCAGGCCCACGGCGCCCATCGTCGGCACCTTGTGTGGCACCGCAGTGCCGCCACCGTCGCCGCCGCCACCGTTTCCGCCGCCGTTGTCACCGCCGCCATTTCCACCGCCGTTGTCACCGCCGCCGTTGTCGCCACCGGTCTTGTCCTTGTCCTTGATCAGCACCTGCGCGGCCGGGCCGTTGACGGTATAGGCATCTGCCACCGTGGGCGGCGCAATCGCCAAGGTGGCCGTCACATCGCCGTCATTGGCGGTGTTGTTGGGCACCGAGGTGATCGTGCACGATGCCTCAGCTGCATTGGCAGGCACGACGATCGGCGAGGTGCAAGTCGTCGTGTAGCGGGCGCTGGTGGCGGGCAGGGTCAGGTTGACGCTCAGGTCGCTCGTCAACGCAGCGTTCAGCGACACCTTGCAGGTGGCGACCTGGCCGGCTGCATCGCTCAGCTCGGCAGGGGTGCAGACGACACCCACCGCAGGAGCGCTTTCAGCGCGCGATTCGTTGACCAGGTACCAGTGGTTGCCGGTTTTGACCAGGTCATAGCGGAAGCTGCCAACCTGCAGGTAGCCCGGCGCGGGCAGGCGGAACGTACCGTTCGATGCGCCGTTGACCTGCACCACCATGATGCCCAGGCCGGTGGTAGGCGCGCCCGTGCCGCCGAGGTTGGTGATGTTCAAGGTCGTGGTGCCGCTGGTGTCTCCGTTGACGACCAGCAACTCGGTGGGCGAATCGCTGTCACCCAGCACGGTGTTCAGCGCCAGGCTGCCACCGTTGCTGCTGTAGTTGCCCGCGACGGTCAGCACCCCGCTGGTACCGCCAGCGGCCATCGTGACCGTGCCCGCGTTGCTGAGGCTGCCGAGCGTATTGCTGAAGGTATCGGTGTCGAGCGTGGCGCCGCTGGCCACGACAAAGTCCGATGCCGCACTGAATCCCGTATCGGAGCCAGCACGCAGCACGCCTGCGTTGACGCTGGTGGTACCGCTGTAGGCGTTGTTGCCTGCAAAGCGCGTCGTCCCTGTCTCGTTGATATTGACAGTACCCGTGCCCGTCATCGATGGGGCAAAGACATAGTTACCCGAAGCGTCGGTGTGGTTGAAGTTGATCACCCCACGCTGGGACCGGCCGAAGACCAGGGTGGGCGCGAGCACGGCACCGGGGTTGGTGCTGCCCGCAATATTGATCGTCGCTGCGCTGCGGTATTCAGGCTGCACGGCCGATGCCAGCAGCAGCCTTCTGCCCGCCTCCATCACCGTGCCATCGCCGAGGTGGATGGTGGCATCCACCGGCGCATCGCTGACCTCCACATAGAGATCATTGCCTACGGACCATTTGGAGTCCGCGCCGCTCAATACCATCGTGCCATGCCGCAGCGTGCCGCTGCCTGCGCAGTGGACCAGGCCCGCATTGGTGATGCGGATCGTCGAGAGCCCGGCGCCGCTGAGGTGGCAGCTGTCTGCATTCACCGACGAGTTGGCGCCGTCCACCTCGACCAAGCCGGTGGAACCCGGCAGCTCCGCCGTGCGGAACTGGTGGCGGCTTGACACCTTGGCGCCATTGGTCACGCGCAGCGATCCGGATTCAGCATATCCCACGGTCAGCCGCGTCGCACTGGCGGTTGCCACTTCCCATGACGAATCGGGGCCGTCGACCGTCACGCTTCCCTTGCCACCGGCATTGGCGCTCAGTACCGCGCCACGGGTGACCAGTTTGGCGCCGCTTTCAATGCGCAGTACGCCTGTACCAATATCGCCGACCGTGGTTGCCTGCGAGTTCCAGACAGAACGGGACGACAGCGTCACCGACCCCGAACCGCCTCTGGCGCCAATGAATCCGCCGTCTGTATCGTTCAGCACGGCGCCCGAGGACATCGCCATCGCGCCTGTGCTGTTTTCGCCGACAAGGACAATGCGGGTGCTGAGTTCGGCGCCCATATTGCCGGTCGGCAGGGTGTCGCCGCTGAAGTCAATGCTTTGGGCCTGCGCGGCACCCGCGATAAAGCAGGCAACGAGCAGCGCACAGGGGCTGAGAGGGAGGATCGGATTTTTAATCATGTTTTGGTTCTTCTGTTGTTGAAAGCTATGTAACCGGAGGCTTATGCCTTCTCTGGCTGCTTCGCTCACTCATCTGGAGGGAGGAGTAGTCGTTGAAAAAAGAGCGCTGGCGCGCCCACGTTAAAAGTTGCTTTGCGCGCTCTACGCAGAAGCGCCAGCTAGGGCGCATATCCAGCCGTTAATGCGCGCTCCCCCCTTGGCGGGGCGCCAGGCGTTATCGAGAAATTGTTTCTTCATGAGGTTTCCTATAGAGGGGTGCTGCGGCGGAATCACCATTCCCCGCAGGCCCATGTAAAGCAGTGAGGTGTATAGATTAGGGCAATTACCTATATGTGATTGATAACAAACGTGTATCTAGCCGCGAGTGTTGCTATGCCGAAGCTATTACTGAGATTAAGAATGCCAATGGCCCTCCTCGGTACAAAACGGTGGTGGTTGCGCAAGTGGGCGCACCCGCCGCAGACCAAGCCCTGATTGAGAATGATTGCTATAGATCAAATCGGATGCCGATACCCGCGGACTGTGGATATTTATCGAACCTCGCCATGCGCCAGCACAAGGCAGCATGCAGACAACTGATGTATGCAAGCTGACCAAAGTCTCGCATAGGCTATCACTATGAATTGTTATTTTTTATAAAAACAGATTTTTGAATAGGATATTGCTTTCGCTGAGCGTTCTTTAGGGGCCGTGCTTATAGTTTTATGAAATGGACTGATTTGCAGCGCGGGGCAGAACGCGTTGCTGGCGAGAGGTTCCGGGCAAGGCGCCTGCGTACCCGCCATTGCTGGTGGGTGCCGGCAGCGCCGGGTGCTGGCGGCATTGGCAGCAAGTTGGGACGCACTTCAACGGCGTAGATGAAAAGGCAGGTAACAGCACGCGACACAGCCGCGAGTGGTGCGTTAAGCGAGCGCGCACTTAAGGGGGGTGCCGCCTACCACGGGCGGCGGGGAGTGTGATGCTGGGCGCGCTTCTGCACCAGCGCCGCCCGGCGGCATCAAGCCAGCGCGCGCCGAGGCGCAGGCGGTTTTGCCACGCAGCGGTATCTGTGGACCCAGAAGAAAAGACAGGGAGGGCCCGACGGGCGTTCAGCCCCCGGCAGCGCGGCTTGCTGGGCGCCCACCTGGAGAAGGGCAAGGCCTGGCAGGTGAGCGCATCTGCGCGCTGAGCGCGTTGCACCGAGCGGCGAATGCGGCCCGGCAGATACGCTGCCGCGCCACGCGTTCAGCGCTAAAAAAAACCCCAGGGGCATGGCAACCGCCATGCGCCTGGGGTGGTGGGGTGCGGCGGTATCAGGCCGATTTGCGCGTGCGGCGCAGGCCCAGCAGGCCCAGCAGGCCCATCACGGAGACAAGGGATACCAACGCTGCAGCGCCCAAGGTGGGAACGGGCGTCGGGTTGGCGGGCGGCACGACGGTGCCGTTGCTGCGGATGGTGATTTGTGCGGCTGGGCCTTCGACCGTATAAGCATCCGGCGCCGTGGGCGGGGCAATCGCCAAGTCAGCAGTCACATCGGTTGCGCCCGGCGTCGTGTTGGCCACGGCCGTGATCGTGCAAGCGGCCTGGGTGGCGTTGGCGGGCACCACCAGCGGCGAGGTGCAGGTGGTCGTATAGCCCGGGTTGGTGGCTGGCAAGGTCAGGTTGATGGGGGTGTCTGTGGTGGAGGGTGCGCTGAGGGTGACGGTGCAGGTGGAGACCTGGCCGGCAACGGCGAGCAGCTCGGTAGGGGTGCAGGTGAGGGTGGCGGTGGGGGGAGTCGCGGGGTCAACGGGCACGATAGTCAGACGGAATGCGGGGGTTGTGGGTTGGTCAGCCCAGGTTGCTCCGCTGTCGTTGCTGTTGATATTGCCAGCACCCGCAGCGCTGAAACCTTGGCTATACGTTAAAACATAGGATGGGTCTGAATCGCCGTCGGTCAATCCGGCATAGTCGCTTGCATTGGACAAAATCAATGCGTACTTCTGCCCGGCCTCAAGGGTCGTGGTGGCAATGGCACCCAATTGCGCTGTGCCGTAAGTGTGCTCAGTGGTGGCTTCGCCCGACCCCAGCATATTGATGCTCGTGGAAGCCAGGGCAGCACCGGACGGGTGATTGGTTGTACCGTCCAGTGAGTACAGACTGAGGGTGGCAGTTGTGGGAAGCGCCTGCACATCGAAGCCGAATACGACTTCTCGTATCAGTGTTGGCACCGTGCCCGTTTGGAAGGCCGGGCCACGCTGCTCGGTACCCGTGAATTGGTAAGAGGCTGGCGAATCAATGGGCAGGCTATTGATAACCACCACAGGCGGCTGGCTCTGCGCCGACGCGAAAGGCGCCCAAGATGCAGCACAGGCCATAAAACCGATAACCGCATATCGGCGCAATACGTTGAAGGTCGGAATTGGCATTTTTCTCTCCATTTAAAATAAAAACTATGGATTTGATCGCATCGATGCACGAACTATAAGATGCCTACAGCTTCACCTCCCAGGCAAAATGGCTGCAAATCAACAATAAACGTTAATTAATAATTAATGTCATTTGCAAATGTCAAATGTTGTAGATATGGGATTATTTAAAACGATAGTTTTTGGCGATGCGAGCCTGTTTTTCTGAATTTTTTGCTATGTATTGCGGAGTGTCAAAACCATGCGCATTAAGGGCAGGCAATGCATTGCAGAAGAGGGCGATATGGCGCCGATAACAGCGCGATTGATGCCGCAGGGATAGCAGGTATTTTGTTTCACTATGTTTCATTACTCGGAGGGGATGTATTTTTTATGCGGGGGCACCGATGGTGCGAGGGTAAAAATGGGGCGCGATAAGGGTGTTAACGACGTTCTATAAATAGTGTGAATTTATAGAAAACTGAAATTTACTTTGCCAGTGGCTATTGAATGAACGCGTCTCGCCTATGTGGAACAACTGCAGCATGGCTTGGGCAGCTCAATGCTGGCGATAGCCGTACCTGGCAATCCTCAAAAAAGGGGTGCTGTTGGGAGGCATTCAGGCTGCTACCAGCGGTGGCACACCGTTACCGGCACCTGCCCCCGGGCGGCAGTTACTGTGTGCACCAACTGTATGCAACCAAGCGGATGGGCATAGACTATCACTATCGATGAGTATGGGTTTATAAGTCGCTGTTTTGTAAGGATTAATTTTCGTTAATCCCGATAAACAGGGCCGTTTATAAGAAGAGGCGATAGGCTTACACCTGCTTTGGTGCGATGGCAGGGACCGCCACGGTAGGCTTGGTTGCGCCAGGAACTGGGTGAGAACAGGCCGGGCAACGATTGGTCCTACCGCGTGATGCGATGCGCTACCACCCAGCGGGGTGGGCGGGCGTTGTGGCGAAGGCGCTGATGAAAATGCCTGTAACAGCCACAGACAAAGCCCAGCATATGAAGTAATTCAGAGCGCTGCAATGCTGCTGCAGCATAGGGCGCTGCCACCGTTGCCACCGCTGCGGCTGGCAGGCGCTAACCGGGGCTGAGAGGGGCTGAAAGGGTGACAGGGGATGAGAGGGGCTGTGTGCTGGTACTGCCCCGTAGCGCGGGGTGGGCGCAGCCGATGGGCGGCGCCGTGACCTGCGCAATGGGTTGATGAGAAGAGCCTGGCTGTGCGGGCAGGGCGACCGGGAGGGCCTGACCGCTATCCCCAGCAACCTTGCCAGGCAGGCAGCGTCAAGGCGGGGTGCCTGGGCTGCATTGCCAGTTGCCGCCCATCAGCTGGCAGCTCAGGCCATTGGGCCCCACCAGGCGCTGGGGGCCGGAGCGGGTCAGAAACCGGCCCTGGTTGTCATTGCAGCCACTGGCATTGCAGCTGATGATGAACACCGCTGGGGGCGGTGCAGCGGTGGTGGGGCTGGCAGCGGGGCTGGAGCGCTCGGTGCGCGGCGCCCGCCGGCCATCGGCGCTATCGGCACCATCGGCCCTATCGGCGCCATCGGCCTCGGGCTCTGCGTCGCCGCTGGCGGAATGGGACGGGGATGTGGATGCGGAATTGGGGCGGGATGGGGGATCCGAGCGGGAATGGGTTGTCGAGGTGGGGGTAGAGCTGCGGGTAGCGCCGGACGCAGGCGCGGAGCCTGCAGCGGGCTTTTCAGCCTGCGGCCCGCGCTGGCCCGCCGCATCGCTGGCAACCGCCATGCCTGCCTGTGCTGCCAAGCCCAGCAGCAGTGCTGCCGCCATCGTCCAACTGCGCATTCTCTCTGTCCTCTGCCGGGTGTGTACGGCCCCGCTGCCGACATGCCCTGCCCCTGCCGGGCTGGCATGTTTTCTGCCCCTTGTCTGACGCACGTGCGCCAGGCGCTTGGATAGATTCACAGCTATGAACCCACCAGACCCCAAACCTACCAAGCCTACCAATTCCCACACCCGCGCTGGGCGATTCGCCAACAAGCGTTTTGCCATCATTGGCGCGGTGATTTTGGCTTTTCTGCTGATAGCGATCTTTGTGCCGTATTGATCGCGCCGGCAGCACGACCGTTCCAACACAACGGGCAGCTTTGGGCTGCCCGTTGTGTTTTAGGGGGTGTTGTGGGGTGTTGACGTAGATGTGAGGGATGGCAGAGCGGTGGCGCGGGCGGCCTTTGCTGGTTGCGGCTGCGGTCCTGCCCTGGGTGGCGGTGCTGGCCCTGGGTGCGGCCAGATTCTGGTGCTGGTGCTGGCCCTGGTTAAATCGTCAGCTTGTAAATCTGCCCGTCATACGAGCCTGCCAGAAACTGCCGCCCGTCGGCGTCAAAACACAGGGACGATATGCCGGCGGCGGTGGGGCGGGCGTAGGGCAGCCAGTGCCGGTGCTGCCTATCGAAAATAGCCACGCAGCCGCCGTAGGAGCCCGATGCGATGTACCGGCCATCGGCCGATGCGGCCACGCACTTGATCGAATGGCTGTGGGGTGTGGGGATGGCGGTGGCGGTGAAGTCCTCCCAGATGCGCAGTTGCCGGTCGCGGCTGATGCTGATGAAGCGGTCGCCCGGCAAGGCCGCGCAGCCGTTGGCAATGCGGCCATGGGCCTGGTTTTTTCTGGCTTTTTCCTGCAGATCACCGATCTGGAACCAGGCGGCGCTGGTGTCGGCGCAGACCGAGAAAAGCAGGCTGTCGGAGGCGGCGACGGCCTTGACGGCATTGTCATGCAGCTGCAAGCGGGCCACCAGCGATGCACCGCCTTGCCCGGATACCGAAAAAACCAGCCCTTCGCCGGTGTAGGTGCCGATGACGATATGGGGCACGCCGTGGCGGGTGAAGGCGGCGCCGCAGTTCAACGGCGACTTGTGCTGGTGCACGACCTCCCCGGTGCGGGCATTGAACAGCTGCCCCGTCTGGCCGCCGGTAAACAGCATGCCGCCGGCAGCGGTGAGGAAGTTGCACAGGCTGCCGGTGTGGCTGCTGGGCTCGCCGTTGATGCGCAGGATGCCCGCATCGCCAATGCTGATGCAGTCAGCCTGCTGCGCGATCACCGCATTGACGCCTTGGGTGGGTTCGACCAGACGCAGGTCCCAGGTGCCGCTGCCTATGTCAAAACTGGCGTAGGACGACCCGAAGGTGGCGAAGACCAGGGTGTCTCTGTCGAGGAACGCACAGGACCGGGGCCATATCTGTGGCGGAATGGCCGATTGCGTGACCGGCTCGATGCGGCCCGCATCGCAGTGCCATAGCTTCAGCAAGCGGTCATAGCTCAGGCTGACCAGCAGTTTTTCGCCTTCGTCATAGGTGAGCTGTTTGATGCCGGAGTCGTGCGCGGCGATGCTGTGGGTGCCGGAGCCCTGCAGCACGATGATCTGGCCTTCGTCATTGCCGGCGTAGATGGTGCCGCCGCTGGCGATGGCGATGGTGTCGGTCTCGATGCCGCCCAGGTCGATGTCGCTGACCAGCGTTTGCGTTGCCAGTGACCACTGTTTGAGCGTGCCGTCGTCGCTCGATGACATCAGCGCATCACCGGCCTGGGTCCAGGCGATGGAGATCACATCGGCGGTGTGGCCCGCAAAGCGGGCCACCACCCGGCCTTCAAAGTCGAATACGCGCACCAGGTGGTCCCGGGACGCGGTGGCAATCAGCGCTGCAGTGGGGTGGAAAGCGGCCATTTCGACATCGTCGTCATGGTCGGACAATACCGCGATGAGTTTGAGGCTGGGGACCGACCATAACCGGGCGCTGGTATCGCTGGAGGCGCTGACGAGGTATTGGCCGCCGGGGCTGAAAGCCAGCTGGTTGGCGAGGTGGTCGTGCCACACCCGCGCCAGCGCTATTTTGTGCGCTGCATCCCACAGGATGATCTGGTTGTCATAACCGGCGGTGGCCACCCATTGGCCGTTATAGGCGGCAACGCCGCTGATCGGGGATTGGTGGGCAATCATGGCGTGTCCTTGTAAATGCGGGGTAATTCCATCGCATGCGATGTGAACCTGACTTTGGAGGACAGGTAATCGCTGTTGTCGGCATTGCAGTAAACGCCGGTGGGCAGACAGGCGGCGATATGGATGCCGGCATCCATTAACTGGTTGGCCTTGTCAGGGTTATTGCTTAACAGCCGTATTTTGGGAATATCCAGCGCGTAGAGCATGTCGGCCGCCACCTGGTAGCTGCGTTCATCGTCTTTGTGGCCGAGCGCACGGTTGGCGCTGAAGGTATCGAGCCCTTGCTCCTGCAGGCAGTAGGCCTCGAGCTTGCGGTAGAGGCCGATGCCCCGGCCTTCTTGCCGCAGGTACAGCAGCAGGCCGCCCTCCTGGTGCAGGCGCTGCAGTGCTTCATGGAGCTGCGGCCCGCAGTCACAGCGTGCGGAGCCGAGCGCGTCACCCGTCAGGCATTCGGAATGCAGGCGCACCAGCGGTACATCGGTGGTCAAGCGCTCAAACTGCAGGGCAAAATGCTCGCCGTTATCGCTTAAATGGCGAAAGCTGATGATTTTGGCATGGGCCGCTGCCCCATCGGCCAGCAAAATGGGCAGGCGTGCAACGCTGCGAATGACGGCGGTATTTTTGGGGCGTTCGGGTTTATCCGGGCGCTTCTTCTCTATTCCGTATGAATGCATAATGATCTTCTTTCTTGAAGTGGATGGTTTATGAACCGGGTGGGGAATCGTGAAATGCCAAGATAACACCGGTGGATTTAATGGGCTACCGTTAAATTATTTCTGCTGCGCGTGAATGATATTGTTGGCGTCTGCTTTTATATATAAGGTGGAATTAGCAGTCAGCGGGTTGGATATTCTGCGGGTCGATAACCTACGTCCACTGGCCCTTGACCACGGACCATTTACCCTGGCAGGAGACGGGATGGGGTGTAGGGAGCGGGCAGCCAGCCATTCAGCGGGTGGTGCCATGCGTTGTGGGGTGAGTCAGGCCGAGAGGGCAGCGGCTGGCGCAGTGGGCAACGGCAGCCTTGGCGGTGCGCAGGCGCTTGCCCTGACGCGCGTGAAGCATCGCAGGCACACGGCTTGCCTGGTCCATGGGGCGTGCAAGCGTGTCGGCTTTGCAGCTTCAGCAAAGGCTGCATCGGCCGGCGCCCACGTGTTCTGCGTCTATCCCCACCGCTGTGCACCGGGTGGATTTGGCCGTCCTGCAAACCGGGTGCGGCCCGTCCTACGGCTATCGGACGGCGATGACTACCTGCCACGCCGAGGCAGCTGTTTAGCATTGATTCCAAGGCCGGTACACAGCGGAACCGCTTCATGAAGCACCCCCAGCCGGCCCCTTTTGCAATCACTCTTTCCAACACAGGAGAACGATATGAATACCGTAAACACTGCATCGAGCGTGATCTCTTCGGACAAGGTGCAAGGCACCAAGGTCTACAACCCCAATGGCGACAAGCTGGGCTCGGTGGAAAGCCTGCTGCTGGACAAGCTGACCGGCAAGGTCCGCTACGCGGTGATGGAGTTTGGCGGCTTTCTGGGCATGGGCACCGACGTATACCCCCTGCCTTGGGAAACCCTGAAGTACGACACCGGCCTGGGCGGCTATGTCGTATCGCTGACCAAGGAACAGCTGGAAGGCGCACCCCGTTATGCGCGTGAAACCACGCAGGATTACAACGATGAGTATGGCCGCAAGGTCAACGAATACTACGGCGTGCCTTGGATCTAAGGTAGCGGGGGCGACCGCACTTGGTAGGTTGTCATCCGGACTTGTTGTACTTGCAGTACTGCGTATACCCCGGCGCCTGATCCCAAGGGCTGTGTTGGCCCCATTGAATGGGCAGAGCAGTTGCTTGATGCCCCACGAAACAGCCCGCTGTGTTTTCAGCGGGCTGTTTTTGTGTGCGCGTTCAGCATAGGGCTAGGTCCAATGCTAGCCGTCAGCTCTTGCGAAGCGCTAATACTCCCAACGTCAAGACAGACGCAAACATGAGGGCCAAAGCGTATATGCCTGACGTCGGTATGGCCGCTGCTTTGGCGCTGGGTATCGAGGGCAGAAGACAGGTGATGGAGGCGCTGGAAGGAGAATGGACCTGCCCAATGGGGCTTATGAAGTCGATGCCTGGCGTAATAGTGTTGGTGATTTGGGGGGTGTTGACGCAGGCCAGGGTGCCCCCATTGGCATTGGGCCAGCTGGCAGGAACGTTGATGCTGCAGCCGCCTGAAGGGATACCAAATCCCGAAAAACTCAGGCTGTTAGAACCTTCGACTGCAATGAGCTCACCCCCAATACAGGTGGTGGTGACCGATCCAGCCCCGATCAGCAAAGGCGAGGGCAACTGGTTTCGCAGGCGCGCATTGGGGATAGCGTCTGGGCTGCTATTGGAGAATGAGATGCGCAGCATGGCATTGTTCTCATTGCCCCTCAGCACAAGCTCTGCCTTGTCAAAGTCTTGGGTCACTTTGGGAAGGCCGCAAGCGCCATTCTCGTCAGTGATCGCATGGATAAAAGCGGGTCCCACTTTCCCTTTGGAGTTGCTGCCAGAAATGGGATCGAGTGGCAAAGCGCCGATGGTGACAAATATGCAGGCGCCTTTGCCGCCGTTGACTGCGCCCGGTGGGATGAGCGCAGCATAGGCCGGGTCACTCAGGCTATGACCATCTGGGTTGGTTTCTGGCGGTGCGGTAAATAATGTGTTGTCGGATGGCAGGTTGTCTATGGTTAGAGAGGGAAGATCTAGTACCAACGGCGTCATACCAACAAAGGATTTTGCATAAGGGGATTCTTCGTTCAAGGGTAGGGCATTGGTGTGGCCACTGGCTGCGGAGGATGGCTTAAGGTCGTAGGTCGTGAGGGTATTGATTAAATCTAATGCATATTCAGGGTGGGGATTTTCGGGATCTTGTTCCCAAGGTAAATAATCCTCAAAGAAGAGCACGGAGTTGGCCCAGCGGTTGGCCACAGCTTCTTGCAATACGGCCCAATTGCTTGGATCGATGGGTCTGCTCACGCTAGAAACGATGACGATGTCGTATGGGCCGTTGGCTGGCTCAAAGGTGGCGCGAGAGATGGCATTGGGATTTCCTAGCACAGACATGCGGGTGAGATCTGTACTGCTGGGTAATGCGTCTTCAAATTCCTGCTGGAGAAAATCAAAAAGTGATGATGTGTCTGGGGGTTCAGGGTTGCTTCCCTCAACATTGCTTGTCAACATTAAAACTTTTTGCGCCAGCGCTGGAGGGATGGCTGCGATAAGCAGAAATCCCAGCATAACTATAGGGAAAAGGGCTCTTTTGACTCTCATGATTCTCTCCTTGGAGCGAATGGGCAACGGTAATGATGTATTGGCCCGGAGAAGTCAGATGGTGGTGTTATTTCGTCTATTCGTACTGCCCAAGGCTGCTGGTACTGTGCGCGTTTTTTGATCCGGAGAGAAATAACGAGGTTGTCTAAAAATATTCGAGAACTAATTTGATCTGCTAAATTTCTCTTATTTTGATTGTTCGACAATCGATGGCCGGCTACTTGTCTTTCATTCGGGGTGCTCTGATGCTGTCTGCGAGCGTCCTCAGAATGTAAATGTGGCGAACAGAATATGCAAAATGCCACAAGAGCAATATAGGTAAGAAGTGTGGTTTAAATGCTTCGTTTGAAATGAGGCGCCCAGGAACAAATCGCGGCGCTCGGCATGGTTTGCTGCAATGATCGTATTGAAAGCGGTATTCACACGGTCTCCCCATACTGGTGTGATCGGCGGCGCGCAGGTGTAGGCTTTAGCGTGCTGAGGCTTGTTGGTGAAACAGTGCTCGCAGCTTGTGGGTCGCAACCAGGGAGCTCGCGAACCACACTTTGCATCCAAGCGGGTAATGCATGGAATCCTTCGGCCAGATCCTGGCGCATCAATGGGCCATGAACGGGCTGGGCGATTACTTGGGCCAGCTTGTTCTGAATGGAGCTGCGCTCTGTGGCTAGCGTGTCTTTTAGCCTGTGCAGGGCTTGCACGATGCGCATTGCTGGTCTCCCTGCCCAGTAGAGCCGACTGGGCGCGGTTTGCTTGAACGTGATGGTCAGATTGTCGAGCTGAATGGAACGCCTGCGGGTGTCGGTATGAATGGTGACATGGGCAGGCACCGCATCGGTCAAGCCAAGGTCATTGGCGGCAGTCATGCCGTCTACCATCAGCCGTAGCTGATCTCGGCGAGCGATAGCTTCCACAACGGCCCGGTAATCTGGAGTCGTTGGTCGCTGGGTCAGGCTGTTGATCGTGGGCCTGTCGTATAAACCTCTATCGATCCGACGCAACTCTCCTGCTTGCACCATGCGCTGAAGAACCTTGTCGATGGCATCGCGGTTACCCAAGTGCGCGAAGTCGGTAGGAACCCAGACCTGTCCGGTCTGCGCCGCCTTCACCAGTGTGGAGATATGAAGTTTGAGTGCTGGCATATAGCCTCCTGTCCTGGATTTGTATACAAATTTCGGACAACAGTCCATAAAATGTCCGAAATCTGTATGCGTATTTCGGACATTTGAGGCTCATCTTTTGGATGGGGCGGTCACTGAAACGTCTCGCGGCAGCCATGAACACAAAGGCTGAATGGACGGAGCAGACTCGGCTCCATCCAACGGAGGGTGTCTGGCCCTCCGCTGGATCGGCGTTTAAAACTCGTACTTCGCCATTAACGTGAACTTGCGCGGCGCGCCGTAGTAGATTTGGCTGCCGGCAAAGTCAAAGTAGGTCTTGTCGAACAAATTGCTGACATTGAGCTGTACCGAGAGCTGGCGCGAGATGTCGTAGCTGGCCATCAGGCTGGCCAGGGTGATGGCGCCCTGGTCGCGGCGTGCTTGCACATCGGTCGAGGTGGTGGTGGTGGCGTAGGTGCCGCTTTTCCAGGTGAGGCCGCCGCCGACCTTGAGGGAGCTCCAGTGGCCTGGCAGGCGGTAGGTGGTGTAGAGGTGGGCCATGTTGTTGGGGCGCTGCGATTGCAGGCGCGAGCCGTCGGCCGCGCGGGCGTCGGCGCGGGCAAAGCCGGCTATGAGCTGCCAGCCCCGGGCCAGCTCGCCAGATACTTCTGCCTCCAAGCCCTTGCTGGTGACGCCTTTCTCGCCCCGGTAGGCGGGGTTGCCGGTGCCGCCAACGAGGTGGTCACCGTCTTGCACGGCGACATTGTCCTGGGCGATGCGGAACACAGCCAGCGAGGCGTTGACCTTGCCATCCAGATAGGCGGCCTTGATGCCGGCCTCGTACGAGTTGCCGGTCACAGGGTCCAGGTAGCGGCCCTGGCTGTCCTGGTAGTTCTGCGGCTGGAAGATGTCGGTATAGCTGGCGTAGACGGTGTAAGTCGGGTTGAGGTCATACAGCAGGCCGGCGTAGGGCGTGAAGACCTGGTGCTTGCGGGTCTCCGTCAGGCTCTGGCTTTGCCAGCGGGTCTCACGGCCACCGATGATGAGCTTGAGGCCATCGGCCAGCGACAGGCGCAGCGCGCCGTAAACGGCGGTCTGCCGGGTGCGGTCATCGCCCAGCGGGCGGAAGGCGCCCCAGACCGGCTCGGGGTAGGAACCATCCCATTCAAAGATATTGCCTACCGGGGTGGCGGTGTAGGCATGGTTGCCATAGGCGTAGTTGGACTGGCTGCCGGTGAGGCCCACGACGGCCTCGTGCTGGCGGCCCAGCAGACCAAACGGGCCGCTGGCCTGCAGGCTGCCGCTGTTTTGCGCAAAGCTTTGGCGCGAGTAGTTGGGGTAGGGCCCCAGGCCCAGGCCGGTGTTCCTGTCGGGCTCGTCGAGCAGGTAGAAGAGCTTGGAGGTGTAGTCCGCATCCAGCCGGCTGGCGTTGGCCTTGATAGACCAGCCATTGTCAAAGCGCTGCTCCAGCCCGGCGTAGCTGGTGTTGCTGGTGGTGTTCCACTCGGTCCAATCGGCGCCAATGCTGAAGGAGCGTGGCCAGTGCGTGGCGCTGCCATCCTGGTAGACCATCGGCAGGCCTCCCCAGGTAACGCCAGTGGGGCGCTTGGCCTGGTGCTCCAGCCCGATCCAGGCGGTGGTGTCGGGGGTCAGATCGGCCTCCACCGTAGCCAACAGTGCGCGGTTGCGGGTGTGGTAGCGGTCCAGGTGCGAGTCGCGCTCGTCCGCCATCGCCGCGACGCGGGCGCGGATGCGGCCGTCGTCCGCCAGCGGCGTGCTCAGGTCCAGGGTGGCGCGGCGCTCGTTCCAGGAGCCGAGGCTGACGGTGGCCGAGCCGGTGAATGTTCTGCTGCTGGCGCGCTTGCGCACCAGGTTGACGGAGGCGCCGGGGTTGCCGGCGCCGGTCATCAGGCCGGTGGCGCCGCGTACCACCTCGATGCGGTCATACAGGATCGGGTCGAGCATCGAGGCGCCAAAGAAGTCATTGGCGACATAGGTCGGCACGCCGTCGTACTGGTAGTTGTCGATGTAGAAGCCGCGCGCGTCCAGATCGGTGCGGTCGCTGTCGGAGCTGATAGCCGAGATGCCGGTGATGTGGCGCGCGGCCTCGCCCAGGCTGGTGATGCCCTGGTCCTCGATCTGTTGGCGGGTGAGCACGCTGATCGATTGTGGCGTTTCGCGCGGCGACAGCTGCAGGCCGGTGGCCGCCGCCGTGCTGCGGATGGTGTAGTTGCCGGTGCCCTCGGTGGTGGCGCTGCGCTCGGCCTGGGCGGTGACGCGCAGCTCGGGCAAGGTGGTGCTGGGCGCGCCGTCTGCGCCTTCTGCGGCGCTTGTTGCTGCTGCGGCTGATGCTGCGGCTTGTGCCACGCGGCGCACCAGATAGCTGCCACTGGCATCGCGCTGGGCCTGCAGCGGCAAACCGGCCAGCAGGCTGCCGAGCGCCTGGCCCACATCAGTGGCGCCTTGCACGCCGGGGCTGTGCAGGCCGGCAACGGTACCGGGCGCGAAGGAGATCAAGGTGCCCGATTCTTGCCCCAGGCGGTTGAGCGCTGCAGCCAGCGGGCCGGCGGGGATGGCGTAGCTGCGGGCTGCTGGGGTGGCAGGGGCGCTGGAAGAGGTGCTGGCGGAGGGCTGGGCCTGCGCGGTGTGCGGCAGGGCGGCCAGACCAAGGCACAGCAGGTGGGCGCAGAGCGCGGTGCCACGGAGTGTGGCGGGGGCGGTGGCGAAGGAGCGAGGGCGGAGCATGCGGAGGGTCCCGGGTTGTACTAGCTGCTGACAGCGCGCCGCAATGGTTGTGCGGCGCTTCTGCAGGGCTTGACACGCAGGCGGGGCCAATTGGCCACTTTTTTTGGAATGCGCAATGGCAGCGTGGGGAAACGAGGGATCATCTGCAACCCTCGCCAAGCGGAATGGGCGCGGATCGCCCGAGACCGCGTTCAGACCCTGGCAGGGCGTTTGGCAAAGGGTCCCTAGCTTTTATCGACCGTCACCCACCAGCGCGTGCGGCTGCTGATGCGCAGCGGCAAGGTGCGGCTGAGCGCTGCCAGCACCTGGCCGGTATCTGCCAAGGGGTAGCTGCCCGATACGCGCAGCGCTGCGGCCTCGGGCGTGCAGTGCAGGCGGCCCGGGCGGTAGCGGGCCAGCTCGGCGATGAAGTCGCCCAGGCGCATATCGTCGGCCACCAGCATGCCCTGGGTCCAGGCCAGGCCGGCAGCGGGGGCGGCGGCCTCGCGCAGCAATCGGTCGGCGGCGATGCGGCCTTGCTCGCCAACAGCCAGGCGCAGGGTCTGGCTTGTATCGTTGCGCAGTTGCAGCTCGACCTGGCCCTCTTGCACCTGCACCAGGGTGTCGTCCGCATACTGGCGCACGGTAAAGCGGGTGCCAATGGCGCATGCCCAGCCTTGGCGGCTGCGCACGCGCAAAGGGCGGGCCTGGCCAGTCGCGGGGTCGGGGCTGGGGTCGGCAGCGCTTTCAATCTGGATCTCACCGGCGCGCAGCACGATCAAACGCTCGCTGCTGCTGTAGCGCAGATCCACCGCCGAGGCGGTGTTGAGCAGCAGGCGGGTGCCATCGGCCAGCACCGTGCGCTGCTGCTCGCCAGTGGCGGTTGCCAGATCAGCGCTGGCGCTGCGCCAGGCCTGCTGGCCCAGCGGGCTCTGGCCCAGGGCCAGCAAGCCGCCGGCACCGGCACCGATCGCCACCGCCAAACGCACTGCATGGCGGCGCGACAAGGCGGGCGAAGCCAAAGTCTGCACCGCCACTGAAGTGGGCACGCCGCGCAATTGGCCATCGACCTGCGCGATGCGCTGCCAGGCCTGGGCATGCAGCGGGTCTGCATCCAGCCAGCTTTGCCATTGCTGGCGCTTGCGGCGGGCGGCGCTGCTGTCGCCGGGCTCCAGATCCAGCAGCCAGCGCACGGCGGCCCGGGCGACGGCTGGAGGGATCGTGGAGGGCATGGCACCGGCCATCGGGCTTGCGCCCAGCGGCAGCGCGCCGGGCAGGTCGTCGGGTGCGGCCATCTCAGGCCTGGTCCGCAAAATAGCAGCGCTCTGCGGCTGCGGCCAGGTGGCGGCGCACGCTGGTGCGCGAGATGCCCAACTGCTGGGCAATCTCTTCCTGCGTCAAATCCTCCAGCCGCCACAGCAAAAAGGCCTGGCGGGCCACAACGGGCAGGCCGCCGAGCAGGCGGTCCATCGCCACCAGGGTCTCCAGCACCATCAGCTGCGCATCGGGCGGCGGGGCCACGGGCTCTGGCAGCAGGGCCAGCGCATCGAGGTAGGCGCGCTCGATCTGCCGGCGCCGCAGGTGGTTGGACAGCAGGCGCTGCGCGATCGTGGTGAGGTAAGCGCGCGGCTCCAGCAGCGCTTGCAGTGGCTGGCGCTGGGTGCCCAGCACGCGCACAAAGGTGTTCTGCGCCAGATCCGCCGCATCCCAGGCGCAGCCCAGCTTGCGCCGCAGCCTGGCGACCAGCCAGCTGTGGTGCGCCTCGTATAGGGCCTGCACCGGATCGACGGAAGGAGAGGGCGGGTGGCCGCTGCGGGAGGGCATGGTGGGGCGGGTGGTTGCGAAATGAGAATGGTTCTTATTATAGGCATTTCCAGGTTTGGCCTGCACACGCGTCGATGGCGGTCTGCACCGGGTGCGCGGCGGCGGCGGATGGGGATCACGGGAATACTGGGAGGTGACGGCCTGCTGCTGGTGGCTGTCCGTCCGCTCAACCGTGCGGCTGGCTGAATCCTCCCAAACCGACATCGCCATCAATCGCAGGCGGTGGGCTCGATGGTTTGAAGCCGCCTCATCAGATAGCCAGGCCTTGCAACGGAATTGCGGCGCTTTCCGGTGCTTGGCGATGGCGCAAGCGATTACTGCGCATTGGCGCGCTGCATTTTGCCGGGCGCCACTCCCTACCATGGATTCTTTCCGTCAACCAAAACAAACAGGTAGAAATGGCACTTCATTCCCTCAATAGATCCTTTTTTAGAATTTTTCATAAATCAATGAGAAATTTAAAAAAGCAAATGATAAAAGCCGGTCCTGCAAAGCTTGACCGCGACCGTACTGGCCTGCTCGATCGGCATGGCATATAGCGAGGTTGATGCCCCGGCCAGCTTCGCTGCGTCCGGTGGCACCAACCGTGACGATGCATTCACGCCATGGTGGTGACCACCCGGTGGTAGGAAAATATTTGCTTTTATTAAAAAATCTTTGTATTTATTCCCGCAGAGGCAGTGGTTTTTCAACATTTATTAAATGATTGTTGCAAATTTCTACGCATTTGATATATATCACTCCATCGGTAGGCTTGGCCAGCGCGCCAGCAGTGGAATGGTTTTCGTTGCCGCGAAACTCAAATGCTAGGAAAAAAATGATGAATACCAGTTTCTCAGGGGTTTTGATATTGCTTTCTTGGGGAGTTGTTTCCCAGGCATGGGCTGCCGATTGCGTGGTCGGCATGAACGCCGAGGGCACCTGCACCGTGCCTGCGGGCGCCACCACAGCCGTCTTTGAGGTTTGGGGCGGCGGCGGCGGGGGCGGATCGAAGGACGCTAATTCCATTGGCCTGCCAAGCAATGGTGTTGGCGGTGGAGGGGGCTCCTACTGCAAGGTGACATCCCAGGTCACGCCGGGGAGCACGTTGATGGTGCGGGTAGGCACGGGCGGCACTGCCGGTGTGCCCAGCGCGGGTGATTGGATGCGCCCTGGCACCTCCAGTACCGGTGGCGGGCTTTCCGCCGTTACCGGTGTTGGGGTCAGTGGTGTGACAGCCAACGGGGGAGGTGGCGGAGGGGGAAGCACGGTTTGGAGCGACTACGATTTTGGGAGAGGCCAACCAGGACACGGTGCAACTGCAGTGAGCGGAGGCGCAGGAGGTGATGGAGGCAACAACGGTCCGTACAAATCGGCTCCTGGCGGGGGCGGCGGAGCAGGCGCTACCGGAGGGGCAGGGGGCAGGGGTGGCGTGGGAATCAATGGTGGCCAGGGGTCTGACGGAGGACCTTGGGATGGGGTGTTTATAGGCCCAGGTATTGCGGGTGGGGATGGAGGAGATGGTAGCGATGGCGGCGATGGGGGCCCAGGGGGCGCTGGTACCGTTCCCGGCGCAGGCGGTGCCGGAGGAACAGCCGGATTTGGCGGATCGGGGGGGACAGGTGGTGAAGGCTCCCCAGGAGAGGGGTGGGGGCCCAACGGCAATCCAGGTATGGACGGCACACCTGGCACCGCAGGCGCTGACGGCGAGACCCTGGCAGGGCCGCTGGCGGTGGAGGCATGCAGCGGTGAAGGAGTAGGCGGCGCCGATGGTGCTGGCGCCAATGGAGGCAGTGCGGGAGGCCCCAGTGCGGACGCCGGCAGCGGCGGCGCGGGCGGCCAGCCGGGTCAGCCGGGCCTGGTGAAGATCAGCTTCTCTGGCGCCCAGACCCTTACTTTTCCGCCGCAACCCACTGCTCACCCGCCAGACGGTGGCCCATTTCCGATCGAATTTGCCGCCACGTCCAGCGCGGGATTGCCTGTCAGCTACACCAGCCTCAGCCCTGACATTTGCACCGTCGCAGGCAACATCGTGACCCCATTGGCCGCAGGCACCTGCACGGTGGCGGCCGACCAACCCGGAGGCGTTGTAGCGGGCGTTACGTATCCGGCAGCCAGCCAGGTGCTGCAGCGCATTACCATCACCGGCGCGCAAACGCCCAGCGTCAGCGGTGTGAAGGCCGTGCCGGCACTGGGCACCTGGGGCATCGGTCTGTTGATGGCGTTGTTCGGTGTCATCGCCTATTGCCGTCGAAGCGAGTGACAGGGAGGCCCAAAGCGCAATACTTGCGTGGGCACCATCGCGAATGTGTGCCCCTGGCCGGCGCGTGCTGCCGTCGAGTAAATGGGCTCGCCAGGCAATGTGCCGAGGGTCTGTTGAACGGCAGTGTTGCGCTACGGCAGCGCACCGCCGGGAGGCCGGGCACTGTCGCCCTTCCCCTCAAAAGAGATTGACGAAACGCACAACCGCCGACCAGGCCAGCTCCAGCAAAGCCCATGCGGAATGCAGCCCTTTCACCACGACCACAACCACGGCCACAAGCGCAACAGCACCCACCAGCAAAGCGATGCGCCGCACGGCCTTCATCTGGTGAATGCTCCCGAAAAAACCCATGTTGGAGTGGGCATGGTGATTGCTGCCGCTAGGCCAAATGCTGAACGTCCGGCCATTTTAGAGAGCGGATGCGTGGGGAAGCTGCCGCGTGTGCCTTCACTTCACCGGCGAAGAACGGCTGACCTGCAGGGAAACCTGGTGTGCGGCCGCATCGGGGCTATGGACTGCGTGTCACAGTGGAACGCAAGGACGCCGGCCTTGCAGACGGCGCGCGTACCGGCGGTCACCGGCCGTCTTCAGCGGTCATCCCTTGCTGGATTGCTTCAGATGCTGCTCCACCGCCGCTGCGCTGGTTCCCACTGCCTGGACGGCTGCCTTCAACTGCTCAGGACTGACGTTGAACTTCTTTGACCAGTCTCGCAGTTCGTAGTCTTCGTTCACATTGATTCGCGTGCGGTCTTGGCCGCCGGGCTTGGTCTTGTCATCGGACATGAAGGGTCTCCTTAATCAATGGCTTGGGATGCCATGCTCCATCACATCCTCCACGGTGTGTAGGGCTGCAGCGGCCAGAGGGGCCACCATTCCATTGCCAGCAGACACCTACAGATGGGCCTATGGACGTTGCAGATTGTTGCGCAAGCAAATGGTTTCGACCGGACAAACGGCAGCGATTGTCGAGCAATCAGGAATGAAATAAGTTATTGATTTAACTTAAATTTCGTGTGCGTAATGCTTGTATTTTGTTGCAGGCCCGTTAACATTTCTGATGATGGGACCTGGGAGACAAGCATGTCAGATTCTGCTGAAGATGAGGGAACGCCGGACTCCTATTTAAAGGCGTTGAAGGCGGAAGGCGCCGAGCTGTTGATGCATGCGGGCAAGGACGATGTGCATGCAAGAGCACGGCTGTCGGTGATTGATGCGAAGATTGACCAGCTGACCCGCCCGTTCATGGGTGGTGGTTGGGGGGCGCGTGAGGGTTGAGCGGGCCGAGGGCTCGGGCAGCAGGCCCACTGCGCTGCAAGCGTGCTGCCATCACCGACCTGGAGGGAGAGGGCAGCCCGCAGAGCTTGGGATGCCCCTCGTCAAAAGGCGTGGACACCATGGTGCCACGCCTTGTCTGCACCCCCGCGGGGCCTCACGACCAGGCCGCGCGCTATGGAGCAGGTGGCTCAGGCTTGAGCCGATGAAACTGCCGTGACCCATAACGGCCTGCCGCGTAAAACGCCGGAAGAGACAGCACATTGAACGGCAACGACAGCAGCAGCACCAGCCAGCCCACTTCCAGGCCACTTTGCATGCTCCACCTCATGTGCTGCCAGCGGCGGTCGCCGGGCGGAAAATAGCCCGCCTGCATATCGTGCAGCGCCCACAGCGCACCACCCAAGGCCGAGCCCAGCAGCACGGTGAGCAGCAGCACCAGAGTCGTCAGCACCCACGCAGGCCACCGCCTGGCCGTTGGCCAGGCACCCAAGATCAACGCCAGGCCAGCCGCATACACCGCGCAGAAGAGGGCGATGTACTGCATCGGGTGTTGCGCGTGGTACATGAACATGCGGTAGAGCCCGCCAAACACCATGCGCAGCCCGACAACATCACGCAGCAGCAGGTAGACCACAGCGCAGTACACCGTCAGGCCGATAAAGCCCAGCGCAAACACCTTGGCCGCGAGGACGATGGGGGTGGGGGGTCTCATGCGGGAGGCCGCGCTACGAAGGCCTGCTTGTCATGCGCATCAAAACCCGCGCCGGCATAAAAGCGCCAGGTGTTCTCGTCCTTGCTGCCGGTCATCAGCATGGCCTTGTAGCAGTTCCTGCCCCAGGCATGCGCCAGGGCTGCATGCAGCAGCGCCCTGCCATAGCCGCGCTGGCGGTAGCCGGCATGGGTCACGACGTTCTCGATCAAGGCATAGGACCGGCAGCCGCGCGTGAGATTGGGGACCACCAGCACCACACAGCTGCTGACCAGCTGCGCGCCGACAAAGCCGCCCAGATACAGGTGGTGGGGGTCCGCCATCAAGCCTTGCCAGATGGCTTGAACCTCTGGTTGCGGTGGGAGGGGATCGTCTGCAGGGTGCAGATGGGCGTACAGCGCAAGCAGCGCCGCCAGGTCAGATGCGGCAAGCGGGCGGATGGCGAGCGGGGGTGGCGTGGGGTGCATGGCGATGGTGGCCCTCGCGAGCGCAGGGGGCCAGCCATCTTATGTCAGTACACATCCCGCCGGTACCGCCCCTCGTCGATCAAGGCGTTCAGCCCGTCCTCACCGAGCAGCTCGGTCAGTGCCTGGTCCACACCGGTGGCCATGCCGTCATAGCTGCCGCAGACGTAGATGACGGCGCCCCGGGCCAGCCAGTCTTTGAGGGGCTCGGCGGCGGCGCGCAGGGCATCTTGCACATAGCGGTGCGGGCCCTGGCCAGGGGCCTGGTGGCTGGCATCACGGGCGTCGCGCGAGTAGGCATAGTCGGCACGTGCGATCTGGCCATGGGCCTGCCAGACGCAGACCTCGTCTTCGGCATAGGAGTCGTGGGCGCGGCGGCGTTCGCCAAAAACCAGCCAGTTGTCGAACTGGCCCTGGGCGATGCGGTGGCGCAGGTGGCCGCGCAGACCGGCGTAACCCGAGCCATTGCCCATGAAGATCGCAGGCCGCGCGTCGCCGGGCAATGGCGCAAAACCCGGGTTGTCGACCAGGCGCAGCGCGATGCTGCTGCCCAGCGCCGCATGCGCGGTGAGCCAGCCCGAGGCCAGGCCCAGCTGCGGGGCGGCGCCTGGCTGCGCGCGCAGGGTTTGGCGCACATAGAGGCGAATGCGGCCATCGGCGGGCAAGGAGGCCAGCGAGTAGCTGCGCGGGGCCAGCGGGTGCAGCTGGTTGGCGACGGCCTGGGCAGATGCTGCAGGGGCCGCGAGCGTGGGCAGCTCGGAGGCGCTGAGCGCATCGCGCAAGCTGCTGGCGCGGCCGCGCCACTGCACGGCGGCGCTGCCGTCGAGCTGGTGGGCCTGCAGCCAGGCATCGACCTGGGCGGGCGCATGTGCGGCCTTGACCTCGACCAGCGCACCGGCCTGCCACTGCCAGGATTGCCCGGGCGCCAAGGCCAGCTCCACCTGGTAGAGCGGCTGGCCGCTGCTGCCGGGGTTGAGGTGGTGGCGGCTGATCAACTGGGCGGGCAGGAAGAGGGCATCGGGCGCATCGGAGTCGGCGACGCTGGCCGCGCTAGGGCCTGCCGCAGTGGCGGGCGCGGCGTTCACACCCCAATGCGCAGCCAGCGCCTGCAGCCAGGCCTGCCAGGCGGCGTCGTCTTCGGCGTCCATCGTGATCGGGGCGAACACCGGCTGGGCGCCCAGGCGTTCGAGCTGCGCAGCCAGTGCCAGGCCAAAGCCGCAGAACTGGCTGTACTGGCGGTCGCCCAGGGCCAGCATGCCAAAGCGCTGGTGGGCCAGGGGCTTGCCTTCGGTCTGTTGCAGCAGGCGGGCCAGGCGGCGGGCGCTGTCGGGCGGTTGGCCTTCGCCAAAGGTGCTGGCCACCCACAGCAGCTGGCGCTGCGGCTGCAGCTGGGCCATGTCCAGGCTAGCGGCAGGCAGCAGCTGCGCGGCAAGCCCTGCGCTGCGCAGGCGCGCGACGGTGCGCACCGCCAGCTGCTGGGCATGGCCTGCCTGGCTGGCGTAGACCACGGCAATGCTGGCGCCTGTGTTGGCACCGGTGCCGGGGCCCGGCTGCGGGCCATCGCCCGCCAGCAGCGCGCGCTGGGCCTGGCCGGCGGCGCGCGAGCTGCGGCGCCGCTGCAGGTAGAGCAGCCAGCCGGTGATGGCGAACAGCGGCATCATCAGCGCCGCAACGGTGACGATGATGCGGCCCGTGATCCCAAAATAGGTACCGGTGTGCAGCGGGAAGATCGCCGCCAGAGCACGGCGGCCTGCGGGCAGGTCGGCAAAGCGGTCATCGCGCAGCACCGCGCCATCGAGGTTCAGGCTGAGCTGGTTGCGGGCACGGTCATGCGGGGCGTTGGCCGCCCACCAGCTGAACTGCAGCGGCTGGTCGGCCCGCTGGGGCAGGCGCATCTGCACGAACTGCCAGCCACTGGCCAGCTGCGCAAAGCCTTGCCAGGCGGGCGCCAGGGTGGCTGGCGCCAGCTCCAGCGGCGGGGCCTTGCGTGCGGCCTCTTGCGCGGCCGATTGCTCGGCGCGGGCGGCCGCGCGGGACGGTGCGCCCATCCAGCGGTCCACCGGCGTGCGCACTGCATCAAAGGCCCAGTACATGCCGGTGAGGGTCAGCATCACATAGACGACCAGCACCCAGGTGCCGGCCACCGAGTGCAGGCCCCAGAGAAACGGCCGGCCCTTGCGCCGCACGTTGAAGGTGAGCCAGCTGCGCCAGGACAGCGGCCTGGCCGGCCAGCGCAGGTACAGGCCTGACAGCGACAGCAGCAGCAGGCACAGCGAGAGGCTGCCGGTGATCGGCTTGCCATCGTCGCGCGGCAGCAGCAGCCAGCGGTGCAGGCGTTCGTTCCACTCAAAGAATTCGCGGCCGCGCTGTGCCGGCAGCAGCGCGCCGGTGTAGGGGTTCAGGTAGACGCTCTGGCCCCGGCGCTCGCCTTTGTCTGGCACAAAGGCCAGTTGGGCGCTGCGCCCGGGCTCGGCATACAAGGTGATGCGGTCGATGCGGCGCTGCTCGCCTGCGGCCTGCAGCGCTGCCACCAGCTGGGGCGGCGTCAGCGCCGGGCCGGGCTGCAGCGGCACACTGGCGGTGCCGGGGTTGGCCCAGTCCAGCACCTCCTCCTGAAAGGAATAGGTCGCGCCGGTGAGGCCAATGATGATCAGCACCGTGCCTGCGGTGATGCCGATCAGCCAGTGGATTTGGAACCAGATATTTTTAAAACTCCACATGCCTGTCTTTGTTATCAATAGCTGCTGATTGTCGGCGATGGATCAGAAATCGACGACGGCGCGCAGCAGGGCCTGGCGGCGCTCGCCGAGTGACACATAGATGGGGCTGCCCGAGGAGCTGACATAGTTCTTGTCGAACAGGTTCTTGATGTTGAGCTGCAGCTTGACGATGCGGCCGCTCCAGGGGCGCTCCCAGCTCACAAAGCTGTCGGCCACCGTGTAGCCGGCGTTGTTGAAGCTGTTGGCCGCATCACCGGCGCGGCGGCCCACATGGCGCAGGCCGGCGCCGGCACGCCAGCGGCCACTGCTGCTGGCGGCAAAATCATAGGCGGCAAAGAGCGAGGCAGTGTGGCGGGCCACATTGGCCAGGCGGTTGTCCTGGTATTGCGGGTCGTCGGTGACGGCGGCATCGGTGTAGGCATAGGTGCCGATCAACTGCCACTGCTTGCCCAGGCGGCCGGCGGCATCGAGCTCCAGGCCGCGTGAGCGGGCACCGCCGACGGCGCGGGCATAGCTTTGGCCGTCGATGGTCTCGCTGACCACCACGTTGCGCTTGCGGATGTCGTAGAGCGCCGCAGTAGCGGTGATGCCGGCAGGCGACTCCCACTTGGTGCCCAGCTCCCAGGCCTTGGCGGTCTCGGGCGGCAAGGTGCCAATGACATTGCCAATGCTGCTTTGCGGCGTGAAGGATTCGCTGTAACTGCCATAGACCGACCATTCGGTACTGGGCTGCCAGACCAGGCCGGCGCGCGGCACGAACTTGCTGCCATCCGATTCGCTGCCCACCACAAAGGGCCGGCCCTTGCCTGCTATCTGGTCGTAGTGCTGCCAGCGCCCGGCCAGCTGCAGCAGCCACTGCGGCGACAGGCGGATCGAATCCTGCGCAAACAGCGCCTGCTGGCGGATCTTGTCGCTCTGGGCGCTTTGCGCTTCGTCGATGCTGGTGGCGTTGGGCAGGTTGCCGTAGACCGGGTCGTAGACATTGAAGCCGCCGCTGTTGCTGCCCCGGATGATGTCGCGGCGGAAGATATTGCTGTCCTCGGCGTCCAGGCCAGCGAGGATCTCGTGCGCCATGCCGCCCGATTGCAGTTGGCCTTCGAGGTTGATCTGGCCCACATGCTGCTGGCTGAGCGCGCCGCGCGTGCCATCGGGCCGGCGCGTGAGGATGCCGGTCGTGGGGTTGAGCGATACCGGCCGGGCCTGGTAGTCGTCATAGCCGTTGCGGTTGTAGCTGTAGGCGGCATTGAGCTTCCACTGCGTGTTCAGGCGGTGCTGGGCCTGCACGGTGAAAAAGTCCGAATCGCCCAGGGTGCGGTTGTAGGCCTCGTCAAAGCGCGCGCGGCGGTCGGTGGCCACCGGGCGGCCGGTGCGGCTGTCGATCACAGTGCCCCGGTCAAAGGGCTGCTCGTAGTCGGTGTGCTCGTAGGACATGCGCACATAGGTGTCGCGCCCATACCAGGCCAGCGATGGGGCGATGACGGTCTGGCGGTTCTTGCCGAAGTTGCGCCAGTAGTCGACATCGCTGGTGTCGGCGATGAAGCGATAGGCCAGGCCTTGCTCGCCGAGGGGGCCGGTCAGATCGACCGAGGCACCGCCGCCGCCGTAGCTCGACAGCGAGGCGCCCACCTGGCCGGCAAAGCTGAGCTGGGGCTTTTTGGTGACCATGTTGATCACGCCGCCCGGGTCCATCGTGCCGTAGAGCACCGAGCTGGGGCCCTTGAGCACCTCGACCCGCTCGGTCGTGAAGGTGAGGTTGCGGGCCAGCACGGTGCGGATGCCATCGCGCAGGATGGAGCCATCGCGGTTGAAGCCAAAGCCGCGCTTGATCACCGCATCCTGCGTGCCGCCCAGGGTGTTGGCCTGGGTGATGCCGCTGACGTTGTAGAGCGCCTCGTCGATGGAGCGCACCTGCTGGTCCTGCAGCACCTGCGCGGGCACCACGGCAATGGCCTGGGGCACGTCGCGCAGCGCGGCATCGCTGCGGGTGGCCGTGGTGGCGCGCTTGGGCTGGTAGCCCACTTCCTGCGCCTTTTCTTGCACGATGACCTGGGGCAGCACGGCTTCGGCGGCCGGGGCGGAGGCTGCGGCGTCGGGCGCGGTTTGGGCGGCTGCAGGCCAGGCGGCGATGGCCAGCGAGATCGCCAGCGGGATGGCGCTGAGGCAGCTCAGCGGGTGGATGGTAACGGAGCGTGCGGAGGTGCGGGAAAGGGTCATCACAGGGTCACAAACAGGCGGGGCCGCCGGCAAAAAAGACCCGTATCGAGGGTCTTGTTTTGCAGAGGCCGGGTATAGGTGGATCAGAACGCGTAGCGGCCCTGGACATAGAAGGTGCGCGGCGCGCCGACCATGCGGCCGGGGTTGCCGTCGACATTGCGGGTGTAGTAGCGGTGGTCGGCGATGTTGTTCACGCCGACCATGATTTCGCTGCCCTTGTACTGCGGCACTTTCCAGCTGACCTGGGCGTTCCACAGCCGGAAGCCGGGGATGCGGCCCACATTGGCATTGGCCGATTCGGCCTCGGTGTTGGCCAGGTCCGCGTACTGCTTGCTCTGGTGCGTGGTCGACAGGTTGAAGCCCCAGGCATCGCGCTCGTAGCGCACGCCGACGGTGTCGGTATTGCGTGCGTAAAAAGGCACGTCCAGGCCCGCGGTGGTGCCGGATTGCTGGATCGCCTTGGTATAGGTGTAGTTGCCGTAGACGGTGGTGCCCGCCAGCGCGCCGGCCTTGTCAAAGCGGTATTCCAGTGCCAGCTCCAGCCCCTGGTGCTTGGTGGCGCCAATATTGGCAAAGGTGACCGGCACAACGCCGGGTGTCTGCAGGATCTGGTTGTCAAAGCGCAGGTCAAACACCGTGGCCTCGGCGCGCCACTGCTTGTCTTGCCAGCGGGCACCCACCTCCTTGGTCTTGGCGACTTCGGGGCGCAGCGGGTTGGCGGCGGTTTGCGAGTTCAGCTGCAGGTTCTGCACCGGGCCGAACGAGGTGGTGTAGTTGGCAAACAGTGTGAGCGCCGGGTTGACCAGGTAGGACACGCTGACCGAGGGCAGCCACTTGTTGTTGCGCGTGTCAAAGCTTTGCCCGGCACTGCGGTCATCGCGCTCGGATTGGATGTGCTCAAAGCGCACGCCGGGGGTAATGCGCCAGGCGCCGATCGCGATGCGGTCATCGATATAACCGGCATGGGCATCGGTGGCATTGTCGAACGAGGTAGTGGCACCCATCACGCCGGTGGCAAGGTTCAGCAGGCTGCTGTTGTCGTCGCCGCGCTCGCGGATGTAGCGGTAGCCCACGGTCACGTCATGGCTGCTGCTGCCCAGCGCAAAGCGCTGGGTGTAGCGGGGCTCGATGCCCAGGGTCTGGTAGTTGCGCGGCTGGTAGTTGATCTGGGTCTGCGCGGCATTGATCAGGCGGCTGGAGCGCGCGCTGTCGTTGTAGTAGGCGCGGATCTCGAACTCCTGCGTGTCCGACAGGGTGTTGATATAGCCCAGGTCCAGGCCCTTGCGCTCGCCATCCCACATGTCGGTGGGGCGGGTGTTCTGGAAGGGGTTGGCGTTGTACTGGGCCACCGTCAGGCCGCCAGGCGTGTTGGAGCGCACATCGTAGTAAGACAGCTTGCCGTAGACCTCGGAAGTACCCGAGAGCGCATAGCGGAACTTGAGCGCCACGTCGTTCAAACGCTCGTCGCTGTCCTTGCGCCATTCGGAGCCCGCCATGCCCGAGTACAGCAGCGCCCAGCCCAGGCCGTTGTCCAGCTGCGAGCCCAGGAAGGTGCTGTAGAGCGTGTTGTTCTCTCCCCCCTTGCCAAAGCCGTTGTAGCGCAGGGTCACGTCGCCGGTGATGTCCTTGCTGGTGGGGATGGCGCGGGTGTTGAAGTTGATGATGCCGCCCACGTTTTGCGGGCCGTAACGCACCGCGCCGCCACTGCGCACCACGTCGATGGATTCGATATTGGCCAGGCTCACCGGGGCAAACGACAGCTGGGGCTGGCCATAGGGCGCCACAGCCAGCGGCACGCCATCGAGCAGCACGGTGGAGCGGGGCGAGTAGCGGCCGGTCAAACCCCGCACGCCGATGCTGAGCGACACCGCGCTGCCTGCGGTGCCGGAGTTGTCGCTGCTCTGCACGCCAGGGATGCGGCGCATCACATCGCCAATGCTGGCGGCGCCGCTGTTCTCGATCACATCCTTGTCGACGATGGTGCGTGCACCGGCAAAGGTCTTGAGCTGGTTTTGCAGACCGCTGCCCAGCAGATCGCCGGAGACCTGGATGGTCTCCAACGTGCTTTCTGCGGCTGGCGCTGCATCGGCAGCCGCTGCATCGGCCGTCTGGGCCAGCGCGCTGGCGGCCGGCGCCAGGCTGATCAGGACGGCTGCTGTTATCTGGCTCAGCGCTGGACGGGCGCCCGATGGTGTGCACGAGGTGCGGGTGAATGCGGACATGGTGAGGGCAGCGAACAACGAGGCACACACAACGCAACGCCGATAGCCGGTGGCGCCGTAGTGAGTTTTGCCAAGGGGGTGGTGTTAGGAATGAGAACGAATTGTATTTAAAAGCGGGGCTTGTCCTACACATCCGGCCCCGCTGGCGCCCTAAAAAACGCGGATCCCGGGTGGATACCTGCGGGTGGCCAGGGCGGCATGTTGCGTTGCAGCAACTAGGCAGGCATTTCCCTACTCTTAGCAGGGTGCCAGGGCAGGGCGGCAACGGACTGGTCGATGTCAGCTTGCGTAAAGATCCTATCCACCAGGCCAGCTGGCCGAGCTCGTTCCGATGGCGGCTTGCGACCCATTGTGGTCATCGGCAACTCAGCAGCCAATGCCTGCTTTGCGGCGGTTGCTGCCGCCCATCGATCCATCGTCCGTGACCCATCAGCATCGCATAGCGGTCATCCGCTCACCGATGTTCGAACCGACTCTGGGGCTGTTTTCAGAGCAGCAGCCGACACTGGCCGTCAGGACACTTTAGGTAAATGCTAGAAGTCCAATATCGCAACGGATAAATAGGCGCTACTGACCCGCTGTTGAAATGTTCAATGAGTCAGTTGCGTTGATCAGTTGAATCCACTAGCGGTTGCTGTCGAACGAGTCGAAGCTACACGCAGCGACGAAAACCCAAAACGCGATCAAGGAAAGCAAGCATGTCCAAGACTTGATCTACAACTCCGATCGACTGGCGAACCTCAACACTAGCTGATGTGCGCGTTGAGCTTGCCCGTGCTGAGCGCCTGCGCAGCGACACCGACAGCCGAGCCGACACTTATCGCGCGCAAGCCAAAACCGACGCCGCTGCCCGCAGCGATCTTGCAGATAATGCCGCAGCCCTCGACCGCAAGCTTGCAGAAGGGCTCAGCGTGGTCGCAAACCTCGGAGGCGATCTTTGGCGACGGAATGCCGAAGTAGCCGCACTGTGCGACCAGGTGAACATCGAGCGACGGCTGAACGGTGTCGATAGCGACTGGCCTGCCGCGAGCGTTAAAAAACCGCCCGTAGGCGGTTAGGGATGGAGTTTCTGGGCGAAGATACAGCAACCCGCTCGGAATTTGCGAACGCCTTTGCATATAGCAACCCAAAGTTTGCATTATTTACCCTTGACGCCTACGCAAGCGGCTGACTCCAAATATGGCCAACAGCGAACCTAGGCTGATCAAACCCCATTGTTCTAACGTCGGAACAGGAGTTGGAGATGGTGGGTTCACCACTACTGGTGGGGTGAAGGTAACCACCGAGACTTGAGGTGGATTCAGACCGGCCGAGACAATATTATCTGGTCCGTTTGTATAGCTGCCAGCTGTCGCTGAGGTCACATTTACGGAAACATTGCATGAACTCATACCTTCTGACAGGGTCGCCTCTACAACAATACTAGATCCACCTGCAGGAGCTGCCACCACTGAATCAGCGCAGGAAGTCGAAATGGCTGGGGGAGTGGCAACAACTAATCCTGATGGTAATGAGTCGGTGAATGACCAACCCGCTTTTTGCCCGAGTTCGCTCGTATTGGTTATGGTAAATGTTAAGGTTGTGTTCCCACCTACATTCTGACTGATCGGGTTGAACGCCTTATCAAGTGTTGGAGATACATCTAATAAAAGAATATTGTCAAAAGCATGATCATTTCCAGTACCGCTGCCGTTGGCATTAGTGATGCGAAGGCCAACTGCGGTAGCTTCCACTAAAACGCCTCCACTTCGATACGTGCCCACCCTTGCGCCCTGGCTGCCCGTAGATGCGGCAGCAGCACCTAGAGCGGGCATATCAGCTAGGCTACCGGTACAACCATCTACCTGATTGCCCGCAGCAGACGGAATTCCTCCATCTAACAGATAAAATTGAAGTAGGGGGGCACTCGCTCTATAGCAATTGGCAGCAGCAACATCAATGCTGGCGGCAACGAATCGTTTTGCACTCGACAAGGGAATGGTATTTTCGGTTTCAAACTCTACCAAATTGGCGCCAGGATCGGCCGACGTATAAGCGGAAACAGCAAAATTTGAATCTGAATTTGCACTGCTTTGGTATGCCCCCAAAGTTTTTGCCAGCTGCTGTGTAACATTCCATGCCTCTTGGGACCCACAGCTTGTTGTTTGTCCGTCTGCGCCAGCTTGCGGTTGATCTGCTGAGGAGAGTAGACCGTTGCAAGCGGTTAGCCAAGCAGGGTTTGCTGTGTACGTTTGTCCAGTAGCGCCAATATAATCCGATAGGATCGTGCCACTAGTAGCTGGGGGCTGATTCTGAAAGTCTTCGGTAAAAATCGTTGTTGGAGCTTGTGGAATACCTGGGGCGGAATGGGCATAAAGTGCCGTAGCCCCAAGTATGGAAATAGTCGCCGCTTTGGTTAAATGATTGATGGCAGCTTGCATGGTTTTCCTTAGTGCAATTTCAAAGTTACAACAGCAAAACGTATATCCCACTGCTGACATTTCATCAGTGTTGAAAATTGCAATTCTTTGGAAAAAACAAATCTTTTTTGCTTTGTGATCTTAGCGGTTTATTTTTGAGTTTTTTTGGCGAAATGTTGCTTGCGCCGCTCTTTGGGAGTTGCGTATGTCTGATATTTGCGATAGATAAAAATTCCGATAAATTTATTCTACTTGCGGCACAATTTTGAAATGCAAAGACTTCTGCTCACATCCGGCTTATGAAACTATACGGTCATCTAGTTGACGAGGGGAAGCCAGGCTAGTATCGACCTACTTAATGATGTGGTGCTAGATTGAGACGAAGGTGCCGTGCGCCGCTTCTGCCTCCGCTGGCTTGTTCAGCAGATTGATCGAAGGAGCGTTAAGGAAACTCAGTCCATTCGCTGATGAAGCGCTTTCTCGATCTCTCTCAACTTGAGCGCGCCGAGGCCTTTGATGTTCATCAGATCCTTTCGCTCCGCGGCAAGCAGTTGATCCACAGTAGTAATCCCCCGCGCGCCGAGGCTCGGACGGCGGCGGGGGAGAGGGGTGCCCTTAAGAGATGAGCCTTTGATGTGTGGAAGCGGAGCGTAGACCCTTTTGGGTGTGAACGACTGGGCCAAGAAGAAGACTGCTTCGATCTGCTTGAACCGGACCATCCCCATGCCCCACATCTTGAGCAGTTGATGCGGGTAGGCCTTGCGCACATCATCTACCGTGTGGACTCCATTCCTTTGAATGAGGACTTTTACTCGGAGGGGCAGTAAGTCGCCCAGGGGCCTTTCGGTTTCAAGTTCATCTGCCATGTTGAGAATCATAGGGGTGTCGCGAACGCTGCGACAGGCGAGTGCGCGTAGGAAACAAGTCTCCCGGCGCCACTACGGCACCGGGGAGGCTCTTTTTCGTTTGTGGGCACATTGAACAGCCATAGCAGCAGACTCGAGGTTGTGTGGCTAACACAGCAGAATAATTAGGGAAATGCCCATTTAGGCAAGTCGCATCGGCCCAGCGAGAGCATCCATACAAGGAGGACTCACTGCAATGACTGCTCTGTATGTCACCAGTCATTGAACTCATTGAGTCCATAGACTGCGATCAGCCTGCATCAGCCTTTGAAGTGAACCAAGCGGCTGACCGCTCTTGGCCGATAGCAGCCATCCCACCTTCAAATTGACCAAGCGAAACAGCAGCCTCGCTGCAACCTCACGGGCCGCGACAGGCTGAAAGTCGCCCCGGCATGCCCTCTGGGTGAGCTCAAAGCGCTCCAAGTTCAAACTTCAGTGAGAAGAATTCAAAACCCACGGAGAACTGACACGCACAAAGAACCGATAGCAGCGTGAGCGTCGGTTCTCCATTTGCATGCAGCAACAGGATTAGTAAGGCCAATGAGCCGCTATGGCGGCGCAACGCACTGGCTCAGGCCGGCACCCAATCGGCCTGCCAGCGCGCTGCCAGGCGCTGGCTCAGCTGCAAGGGTAGGCCACCCCGGTCAAAACCGACGACGGTGATCTGCCCGGCACCGTTGGGGCGCTCGGGCACCTGGGCAAAGCGGCCATCGGTCAGCAGCCAGACGCAGGCATGCACGGGGCCTTGGCGGCGGGCGTGCTGCAGCAGGCGCTCCAGCAAGGCGATGGCGCTGGCCAGCGGGCTGCCGCCGCCGCCCGCAATCGGGCCGATCCAACTGTCATTCAAGGCTTGCGCCTTGGCCCCTGCCTGGATCACATAGGCGCTGTCGCCGCTGAAGCCCAGCACGCAGAGCCTGTCGCGCTGGCGGTAGGCCTGCGCGGCAATGGCCTGCAGGTAGCCTTTGGCGCGGGCGAGCTGCTGGCCGCGCAGCATGGAGGCAGAGGTGTCGAGCAGCACGCAGTGCATCAGCTGCGCACCGGCCGGCTGCTTGCGGTAGCGCAGGTGCGGGCGCGCCAATGGCGCCTGGCCTTTGACGGCCAGGCTGCGGGGCCAGTCGATGCGCTGGCTGGCCGTTGCCAGCAGGCGGCCGGCACGCTGCGTGCTCTGCGCGCGCCCCAGCTTGGCCTGGCCGGCCAGGCTGGGGCGCGTCAGGCTTTTTTTGCGATAAAGGGCCGCAGGGCCTTGACGGGCTCGATACCGGTGTGGCGCGGCGCGGCCATGCCGCCCCAGCCATCGGGCTGGCTGTGGTGGGCGTTATTACTGCTGCTGGCGGCCTCCGTATTGCTGGCTGGTGCCTGGTTGGGCTGTTGCCGTTGCGGCTGCGGCTGCGGCTGCGGCTGCTGTTGGGCTGGTTGATCGTTGGGGTCGTTGGCCTGGCCGGTGGGCGATGGCGGCTGCGCCGCATCGGCACTGCGGCGGTGGGCCAGTGCCAACTCCGCCACGGCCTGCACATCGGCCAAATTCACCTGGTCATGGCCTGCCAGCGCTGCCTGGGCGCGGGCGGCGCGCAGCATCACCAGGTCGGCACGCACGCCTTCGGCGCCGGATTGCTGGCACAGCTGCGCAACGGCATCGAACACCGCATCGGGCCAGACGACCTGGGGCAACTGTGTGCGTGCGGCCGCAATCTGCGCGCGCAATTGGGCTTGTGCCTCCGCTTGCTGGGCGCAGAACTGGGCCGGGTCTGCATCAAAGGCCATGCGGGTGCGCACAATGCGCTTGCGCGTGTCCACATCGGGCACATTGGGCAGGCGCACAAACAGGCCAAAGCGGTCCAGCAGCTGCGGGCGCAGCTGGCCTTCTTCGGGGTTCATCGTGCCAATCAGCGCAATGCGCGCCGCATGCTGGTGCGATACGCCATCGCGCTCGATGCGGTTGGTGCCGCTGGCGCTGACATCGAGCAGCAGGTCCACCAGGCCATCGGGTAGCAGGTTGACCTCGTCCACATACAGAATGCCCTGGTGCGCCTGGGCCAGCAGGCCGGGGCGGAACTGCACGGCAGACGATTGCAGCGCAGCTTCCAGATCCAGTGCGCCTTGCAGTTGTTCTTCAGTGGTGCCCAACGGCAGGTTGACAAAATGGCCGCTGGGCAGCAGCTCGGCCAGCGCACGGGCGCTGGTGGATTTGGCGGTGCCGCGCGGGCCTTCTACCAGTACGCCGCCCAGTTGCGGATCGACCGCCAGCAGCAGCAAGGCCTGCTGCAACGCGGCCTGGCCTTCAATGGCGCTGAAGGGAAAATGCAGATCGGTGGGGGTGCTCATCGCATCTCCAGCAGGTGTTCGGTGTCGAGCAAATGGGTCTCCAGCAATTGGGGGTAGTCGCCGGGCTCCTGCCACAGGCCGCGCTTTATGGCTTCAAGCAGGCGCTCGCACATGCCGTGGAAGGCCTGCGGATTGTGCTGCTGCATAAAGGCGCGCGTGGTGGCATCGGCGACAAAGGCATCGGTCACGCGGGCATATTGGTCATCGCGCACCACGCGGGCGGTGGCATCAAAGGCGAAGAGGTAGTCCACCGTGGCGGCAATCTCGAACGCGCCCTTGTAGCCATGGCGCTGCACGCCTTCGATCCACTTGGGGTTGGTGGCACGCGCGCGCACCACGCGGCTGATCTCTTCTTGCAGGCTGCGCATGCGCGGCGACTCGGGGTTGCTGTGGTCGCCAAAGTACATGGCCGGTTGCTGGCCGCTGTAGTGGCGCACGGCAGCGGCCATGCCGCCCTGGAACTGGTAGTAGTCGCCGGAGTCGAGCACATCGTGCTCGCGGTTGTCCTGGTTGTGCAGCACCAGCTGCATCTCGGACAGGCGGCGCACAAAGGTCTCGGGCACCTGGCTGCCTTCGTCGTGCTGGCCGTAGGCATAGGCGCCCCAGTTGCGGTAGGCGGTGGCCAGGTCTTCGTCGCTTTGCCATTGCCCGCTGTCGATCAGGCCCTGCAGGCCGGCGCCATAGCTGCCGGGCTTGGCGCCAAACACGCGCAGGCCCGCCTGGTGGCGTGCCTCCCGGGCGTCCAGCCCCTGCTGCTGCAGCTGCGCGGCCTCGGCCAGCACGCGGGCGCGGATCGGGTTCTTCGTGGCGTCTTCATCCTCCAAGGCCGCCACCTTTTGCACGGCGGCGTCAAACAGGCGGATCACATTGCTGAATGCGTCCCGGAAGAAGCCCGAGACGCGCAGGGTCACATCCACCCGGGGGCGGCCCAGCACATGCAGCGGCAGCACTTCAAAATCGCTGACCCGCCAGCTGCCATCGGCCCAGGTGGGGCGCACGCCCATCAGCGCAAAGGCCTGCGAGATATCGTCGCCGCCGGTGCGCATCGTCGCCGTGCCCCACACCGACAGGCCAATGGTGACGGGGTATTCGCCATGCTCCTGGGTGTAGCGCTCGACCAGCAATTGCGCAGATTTGAAGCCCATGCCCCAGCTGGTCTGCGTGGGGATGGCCCGGGTATCGACCGAGAAGAAATTGCGGCCGGTGGGCAGCACATCGGGCCGGCCGCGTGTGGGCGCGCCGCTGGGGCCGGCGGGCACAAAGCGCCCCGCCAGCCCGCGCAGCAGCTGCTGCAGCTCCTGCGGCCCGCAGGCGGCCAGGCGCGGGCGCAGATCCTGCTGCACCCGGCGCAGCACGGCCTGGGTGTGGCCGTCGGCCAGCTCGGCCAGCACTGGCGGCAGGGCGGCGCCTGGGGCCAGGATCTGCAAGGCCAGCAGCTCCAGGCGCTCGCGCGTGTCGCCATGGTGGCGCCAGGGTTGGTCGTGCAGGTCTTGAAGGTCTTGAAGCAGGGCGGGGCGCGGGCCGGTCCAGGCTGCGGCCCAGTCGGCATCGAGCGGGTCAAAGTCCAGGCCCAGGTCGCGGGCCAGTGCGCGCACCAGGCTTTGGTTCGCGCCCTTGCCACCGCCCACCGGGTGGCGTGCCAACGCGAGCAGGGTGTCGGTCTCCAGCCGGCCGGCGGGCGAGACGCCAAAGATATGCAGGCCGTCGCGGATCTGGCTTTCTTTCAGCTCGCAGAGGTAGGCATCGGTGCGGTTGAGCAGCTGCTGCTCCTCCTCGTCGCTGCCGGGGGCCTGCAGGCCCAGATCCTGGTGCAGGTCGTGCTGCACGATGTGGGCGAGGATCTGCTGGCGCAGGATCTGCGCGCGCTTGTGGTCCAGGGTCGCGGCCTCGTAGTACTCGTCCACCATGCGCTCCAGATCGCGCGTGGGCCCATAGCTCTCGGCACGGGTGAGCGGGGGCATCAGGTGGTCAATGATCACTGCCTGCGCACGGCGCTTGGCCTGCGTGCCTTCGCCGGGGTCATTGACGATAAAGGGGTAGAGGTGGGGCAGGGGGCCCAGCACCACATCGGGCCAGCAGTTGGCCGACAGGGCGACGCTCTTGCCTGGCAGCCATTCGAGGTTGCCGTGCTTGCCGACATGCACCATTGCATCGGCCTGCCACTGGCTGCGCAGCCAGTGGTAGAAGGCCAGGTAGTAGTGTGGCGGCACCAGGTCGGGGTCGTGGTAGGCGGCCAGCGCATCGAGCTGGTAGCCGCGTGCTGGCTGCACGCCGACAAAGATCTGGCCCAGGCGCAGACCGGACACCATGAAGCGGCCCTCGCGCAGCATCGGGTCTTGCGCGGGCGCGCCCCAGCGCTCGGTGATGGCTTGCTGGTTGGCCGCTGGCAGGGTGCTGAAGTACTGCAGGTAGTCGTCCAGGCTCAGGCTTTGCCAGGCGGCGCGCGTGGCCCAGGAATCGGGCGCGTTGGTGATGCCTTGCTGCAGCAGCTCCATCAGCGCCTGGCTATCGTGGGGCATCGCATCAACGGCATAGCCATCGGCCGCCAGCGCGCGCAGGATTTCGATCACGGAGGCGGGGGTATCCAGCCCCACGCCATTGCCAATGCGGCCTTCGCTGCTGGGGTAGTTGGCCAGCACCAAGGCCAGGCGCTTGTCAGCATTGGGTTTGCGGCGCAGCTGGCACCAGCGCTGGGCCAGTTCCACCACAAAGCCCATGCGCTCGGGGTGGGCCTGGTACTGCACGACGTCCGATTGCGTCAGATCGCTGCGGTGTGCCAGGCCCTTGAAGCTGATGGCCCGCGTGATGATGCGGCCATCGACCTCGGGCATTGCCACATGCATCGCAATGTCCCGCGGCTGCAGGCCATGGGTGCTGTCCAGCCAGGTCTGCTCGTTGCTGCCCGACAGGATCAGCTGCAGCACGGGAATATCGCCGGCCAGCGCATGGTCGCCCGGGGTATCGAGCGAAGCCTGCGAGAAGGCGGTGGTGTTGAGGATCAGCGCGACCTCTTCGCTGGCGCACAGCGCCTGCAGGGCCGCGAGGCAACCGGCATCCTTGAGCGATTGCAAGGCCAGCGGCAGCGGGTTCATGCCTTTGGCGAGCAAGGCCTGGCACAGATCGGCAAATACCTGGGTGTTGCCCGACTGCAGGTGCGCCTTGTAGAACAGCACCATGACCACTGGCGCGCCGGGCCGCCACTGCAGCGGGCCCGGCTGCTGCCAGGTGGCGGCCGTGGCCTCGTCGCTGCTGGGGTGGTAGACGGCCACCGCCGGCAGTGGGCGCGGGGGCAGCGCCGCATGCGGGCCGCCCAGCAGGCCGTGCCAGACAAAACGGAACAGCTCGCGCGCATTGGCCAGGCCGCCTTCGCGCAGGTAGCGCCACAGGGTGCGGCAGTCTTGCTGCGGCACCGTGCTTTTTTGCAGCAGGTTCAAGTCCTCGCTGCTGTCGCCCGAGAACATGGCCAGCGCGATCTGGTTGGCGCGGCACAGCGACATGACCCGCTCGGTGCCATAGGGCCAGTAGCTCTCGCCGCCGAGGTGGTCGATGATGATGACTTTGGCATGCTGCAGCACCTCATCGGCATACAGATCGACCGATGCGGGCTGGCGCAGGTACATCAGATTGGCCAGCCGCACGCTGGGCAGTTGCTCGCCATCCATGCCGGCCCGCAGCTGCGCATAGGCTTGCGCGAGCAGGGCCAGGGTGGTGTCTGCGGCGCTCAGGACCACGATGTCGGCCGGGCTTTGCCCCAGGCTGGAGACAAAGGCCTCGTCGTCGACAAAACCACCGGGCTGGACCGCGAGCAAATGCATCAGCGCGCTCCGACCGGGCTGGCGGCGAGCTGGGCGCGGATCGCTGCCTCGTCCAGGTCATGGCCGATGAAGACCAGGTGGCTGCCACGCTTTTCATCGGCGCGCCAGGGGCGGTCAAAGTAGCTGTCGAAGCGCTTGCCCACGCCATGCACCACCAGGCGCATCGGCTTGCCGGGCAGGGCCACAAAGCCCTTGATGCGGTAGACGGTCTGCTCGGCAACCACCTCGGCCAGCTGGGCCAGCAGTGCTTCGCGGTCCACTTCGCCCAGCTGCACGACGACGGAGTCGAAATCGTCATGGTCGTGCTCGTCATGCACATGGCCGGCTTCGTGCTCATGGTGGCCCTTGCGCGACTCGATGCTTTCCTCGGACGCGCTGGACAGGCCCAGCACCACATCCAGGTCAATGCGGCCATGGTCGGCGGCGACGATCTTGACAGCGGCTGGAATGTCTTCGCGCACCAGCGCCTCGACGGCCGCGCGGTCGGCGGCGCTGGCCTGGTCGAGCTTGCTCAGCACCACCAGGTCGGCGGAGATGAGCTGGTCTTCGAACAGCTCGTGCAGCGGCGATTCGTGGTCGAGGTTGGGATCCTGCTTGCGCTGCAGATCGACCGCAGCGGGGTTGGCGGCGAACTGGCCGGCTGCTGCGGCGGGCACATCGACGACGGTGATCACTGCATCGACCGTGCAGGCATTCTTGATCTCGGGCCAGTTGAAGGCCTGCACCAGCGGCTTGGGCAACGCCAGGCCGCTGGTCTCGATGAGGATGTGGTCGATATCGCCACGGCGCTCGATGAGCTTGCGCATCACGGGGTAGAACTCTTCCTGCACGGTGCAGCACATGCAGCCATTGGCCAGTTCATAGAGCTGGCCGGCCTGCTCGGCGCCGTCGTCATCGCAGCCAATACCGCAGCCGCGCAGAATCTCGCCATCGATGCCCAGCTCGCCGAACTCATTGACGATCACCGCGATGCGGCGGCCATTGGCGTTGGACAGGATGTGGCGCAGCAAGGTGGTTTTGCCGCTGCCCAGAAAGCCGGTGACGATGGTGGCAGGGATCTTCTGGCTGGTGCGCATGGGGAGGTCTCCAAGGAAAGGGGGGCGGGCTGCCGGGCAAGCCTGGGGCGGGGCCGGTGGGCGTGGTGCGCGCGGCAGTCTGGAACAAAAAGGGAGGCGCGGATGGCCTAGCGGCCGCAGCGCAGAGCCAGCGGCAGGGCCAACGGAAAGGCCAGGCTGGTGCGCCAAAGCGCAGGGGGAAGGGGCAGCGCCAAGCGGCGGCTGGGGGCGGGTGTCTGCATCGGAACTCCAGGAAAAACGCGTCCTAGGCAAACCAGCGGGCGGATGCCGGTGGGAGCTGGTTCGGGGGTGGCTTGGCACAAAGGTCTGACTTGGCAGCGCAGACCTGGGGCGAGCCCGGGGCCTGCGACAGCGATACAGTGGCGCGACCGTGCCGGATTGTCACCGGCTTCTTTGCGAACAAGTGCGGGCCATTCTACTGCGTATGGGGCGTGGATAGCGGCCGCCAGCATGGTGGCGGGCATGGCTTCTCGCTGATCCGGGACACGCGCTGGCACGAAGCGCCAGCCTGCCCCTGCCTATTGCTATAAAGGAGGCTTGTTCTGTTGCAGGGCCTTCTGTCCTTTGCCAGGCCGTTGATTTTTCCCCTTTGAACTGCACGCCCATGTCCACACGTCTGCACGCCGTCCAATCCGATATCACCCAGCTCCATGTGGGAGCGGTGGTGAACGCCGCCAACTCATCGCTGCTGGGCGGCGGCGGGGTGGATGGCGCCATCCACCGTGCAGCAGGCCCGGAGTTGGTGCACGAATGCCGGCTGCTGGGGGGCTGCAAAACGGGAGACGCCAAGCTGACCCAGGCCTACCGGCTGCATGCGGACTACATCATCCACACGGTGGGGCCCGTGTGGCGCGGCGGGGACCATGGCGAGCCGGAGCTGCTGGCCGCTTGCTACCGCCGTTGTATGGCACTGGCCGAAGCAAAGTCGGTGACTTCCATCGCTTTTCCAAGCATCAGCACGGGCATTTATGGCTATCCGTTGGCGTTGGCTGCCCAAGTGGCTGTGCGCACGGTTCGGGAAAGCCTGTCGCCACAGACCTCCATCGCAGAGGTGGTCTTCTGCTGCTTCTCGCCAGCGGATCTGCTGCAGTATGAAGCGGTGTTGAATGCGCCCTCCGCCTGAGGCACGGGCCAACCTGCTCTATTGGCTGGAACCCCATGACCCAAAACCGCTACCGCCTGCTCGTCATCGCCACCGTCCTCCTGTTGGTGCTGTCGATCCGCATGGATTTCCGCACCGAGCTGCTGTCCTCACAACACCCGCTGCGGGACCCGATGGCGCTGGAGGGGGAGATGGTGGTGCTGCTGTGCCTGATCATTGTGGGCTGGACCGCCGGCTTTTATGGCTGCATGCGCTTTCGCCCCTGGGCGCCTGCGCTCAACCTGGTCACGACCGCCTGCGGCTTGCTGTTCATCGTCGGCAACAACTGGCTGTCGGTGGAGTCGTCCTGGGCCCAGGTGCTGGACTTTCTGGCCAATGCCTTGGGTGGGTTGACCTTGATGCTGCCTTACTTCAACGACAAGGTCAGAAAGATGTTCTGGCCGGAGCCGGATTGAGGTCCGGCTCACAGCCAGTGCAGTAGCGCTATGGGGTGGAGCCAAACCAGCGCTGGATAGCTGCTGCGGCTGGTTCCGACTGCGCCAGACCGTCAGCCACCCAGGCCACGATGCCGTCCGGGCGGATCAGTAGCGATCTCAAGCCCAGTTCATCAGCGGCAGGGCTGGCGATATAGCGGAGCCGGCCCTGCCATCCCATCGCCAAATCGCGCAAGGAAGCAGCGGTATCAAAGTCCAGCAGCAACCCCTGGCCGGTCTGCAGATGGCTGGCGAGGGTCGAGCCATCTGCCAGTGCAAAGTCTGGCGCGCTGCGGCCGACCAAGGGGTGGGGGTCGCCCAGGTCATAGCGCAGGGTGGCGCCCCAGACGCGGTCGGCGAAATAGGTGGCGCCATCGCGGGTGGCGATCAGGTCGCGCACGATATCGGCAAGGGCGCGTGTGGCGGGGCTGGGGCGCATCAGCGCGACCTGGGCACGGGACCAGTCCAGCACCTGGGCACCAACGGGGTGGCGCTCGGCGGTATAGCTGTCCAGCAAGCCTGCTGGCGCACCGCCACGGACGGTGGCGGCCAGCTTCCAGCCCAGGTTCATCGCATCGCCGATGCCGAGGTTGAGGCCCTGGCCGCCCAACGGCGAGTGGATATGGGCGGCATCTCCTGCCAACAGCACGCGGCGCTGGCGGTAGCTTGTGGCCTGGCGGGCGCGGTCGGTCCAGGTGGCTGCGAGTTGCAGCGATGGGACCCGGACATCCGTGCCGCTGACCCGGCGCAGCACCGTTTGCACATGCTCGGCGGTGATGGGGGTGCTGCCGTGGAACGCGCCGCCATCAAAATCGACCATCGCGATCGTGCCGGGCGGCTGGAAGGTGTACATGCCCGTATCCGTGTAATGGCGGCCGGGCCTGAGGCCGGTGCTGTTGTCCAGCGTGGCTTCTACCGAGTAACCGGTGAACTCGGGCCCGGTGCCGGCAAAGTCAAAACCGGCGGCTTTGCGGACCAGGCTGCGGCCACCATCGCAGCCGACCAGCCAGTGGCCTTGCAGCTGCACGCCGTCGGGCCACTGCGCCATATCGGTCACGCGAACCCCTCGGCGCACTTCCACGCCCAGCTCTGCCGCACGCTGCGCCAGCACCGATTCGAGGCGCTCCATCGTTGTGGGCATGCTTTCGCTGGCGCGGCTGGGCAGGCGGTAGGGCCAGGCGGCGGTGTCGATCTGGTCCTGGAAGAACTGCATGCCCGCAAAGTGCCCGCCGGGCCGGCGCGCATGCTGCATCCAGTGGGGGCGCGATGCAGAAGGGGCGCTGTCGCTGTGCACGGGCGCGGTAACGGCATCCAGCAAGCCCCGGCGCTGCAGCGCCTCCAGCGAGGGGATATTGAGGCCGCGAATGCCAAAGGGTGCCTGCTTGAGGGGGGAGTGCGGATCGGGCGCTTGCTCCAGCACCAGCACGGAGCAATGGGCGAGCCGCAGCTCGCAGCTGAGCAGCAGACCCACGGGGCCTGCGCCAACAATGATGACGTCGTAATGGGAGATCGTAGGCATGGACATGTCCTCGCTCGGTTGACCGTTCGGCCGGAGTGATTCCTTGTCTTGAGAACCCCTGGGACGAACCGATGGCCGCATGGAGATGCGGTGCAAGTTCGTCGCGGGGACCCATGCGCGGGCAGAGTCAGCGCTTCCGTGTGGAAGGACTTGGGCTTACCAAACCAAGTCTGCCTTTTTCGACGGGCGGATTATAGCGTTGGCAGTGCAGAGGCGATTTACCGAGGGCGCTGGCCCAGCTGATGGATCCGTTTAACGGCAATCTTTCCCGCCCTAGCAACCTGAGGGTGTGCATGCGCTGCGGCCTGGTGGGCCAGTGGTAGCAGTGCTGGGCTAGGGCGTTTTTCGATGGCCATCGCCACGGCCTCGCCGAGATAGAAGTCCTCATCGTCCAGCATCCTGCGCAGCAATGCTGTGTCTTGCAGATTGAGAGAGGGGATTAGCGCAACCAACACTTCATTCAACGTTTGGTCATCCAGCAGCTGGTGCATGAATGCAGCCAATGCTGCCTGGTCCTGGGCCAGCGGGGATAGCAGGGGATGCCGGTCCGGAACTTCCTGGTCGCTTGGCTGTGCTTCCTGCACCGCCACCAGAAAGCTCGCCGCAGAATCGAAGACGGCACGCGTATCGCCATCGTGGCTGAGGAAGACCACACAGCCTGCCAGTGGTGAGCGGGTGGCCAGAAGGTGGTGGTCACTGGTGTTTGCATCGTCCAGCACGTAGCAGCCCAGCTGTTGGACCAGCGGGTGGAAGCCGAGTTGCGCGGTTTGTTCCAGCACTTCACTGGGTGCAAGCAGCTGGGGGTGGCGTGCAGGCAGCGGTGCAGAGGCGTTGAAGTAGTGCTGGAGCACGGCGTTGTTGTCTTCCGCTGCGGGCATGTCTGGCTCGTCTGCGGTCCACTCCATCTCCGTATGCGTCGGTGTCTCGCCTGTCTGCCGAAAGCCCAGGCGCTGGTACAGCCGGAGCGCCGCTGTGTTGGTGCGGAAGGCGCCCAAACGGAGCGGCAAGTGGCGGGCAGCGGCCTGCGATTGCAGGTCTTTCAACAACTGGCTGCCGATGCCTTGGCCCTGGTGGTCCGCAGACAAGGCGATGTTCTGCACGTGGATGTGGCTGTGCTGCTCGACGACCTGCAGGTAGCCGATGGTCTGGCCATCGACCTCGACCACCGAGGTGACGGCTGCTGCGCACTCGGCCGAAAAGTTCTGGCGCTGCCAGGCTTCATCCCAGCCCCAGAGCTGCTCGATGTGCGCGCGGAACACCGACCGGTGGATGGCAAAGAGCGTGGGAAGATCGCTGTGATCGGCGGGGCGCAGGTTCATGGGATTGGGTTGGATAGGCCGTTAAACCACGGCAGCGCTGAACGCATCCGGACGCCGTGCCAGCAGCTGCGACAGGCGCTGCAGCCCGGCCTGCAGGCGGCTCCTGTCTTTGATGCTGCCCAGCGAGATGCGTATGGCATGGACCGTGTGGGTGCCGGTTGGATCGGTGGCGAAGGCCTCTGCCGGGGTGATGGCGATGCCCTCGCTGTGCGCCGCTTGCGCGAGCTGGGAAGGGCTCCAATACCCGGGCAGTTCCAGCCAGACATGCAGACCATCGCCCGCGCCGCTGTAGCGGCCGGCGAGAAGATCGCGCGCCATGCGGTGGCGCAGGCGCGCTTCCTTGCGCACCCCCTCCATCAGCCCGTAGGCCGAGCCGCCCAGAATCCACTGTGTGGCCAGCGCGGCCGACAGCGGCGAGACCATCAGCGCAAAGGAGCGCAGGGCGGCCTGGAAGCGCTCGCGCAGCACAGGATCGCGCACCAGCACAAAGGCCACGCGCAGCCCAGGGGTCAGGCATTTGGACAGGGTGGAGATATAGAGCACCTGCTCTGGTGCCAGGCGTGCCAGCGGCGGCGGTGGCGCCTCGGCCAGCAGCCAGTAGGGATCGTCTTCAACGATGCGCACCTTGCAGCGCTGCGCGACGGCAAGCAGCGCCTGGCGCCGGGCCAGCGGCATCGTGATGGCGGTGGGGTTCTGCAACGTGGGATTGAGGTAGAGCAGTGCCGGCTGGTGCTGGCGGCAGGCCTGTTCCAGGCTATCGGGCCGCATGCCATGCTGGTCAGTGGGCACGGCGACGAGCTGCCGGCCCAACTGCGTAGCAGCCGACCGCAGACCCGGGTAACCCATGGGCTCGGCCAGGATCACATCGCCGGGCTCGGTCAGCGCCAGAATCGACGCAGCGATCGCCGCCTGCGCGCCGGGGCAGACGACCAGCTGCTCGGCATCGACCGGCCCGAACATCGGCTGGAGCCACTGGGCGCCGGCCTGGCGGTCCACATCACTGCCGCCGCCCAGGTGGTAGGTCATCAGCAGGGCTGCATCCGACCCCATCAGCACCTGCGACAGGCCTTGCTTGAGCAGGTCGTCAAAAACCAGGCCCGCTGGCGGCGGCGGGGTGTTCATGCCCAGGTCGAGCACCGCCGTCAGTTCAACCTTGGGGGCCGCCACATAGGTACCCCGGGCACCACGCCCTTCAAGCAGATGGCGGCGCCTGGCCTCGTCGTAAGCCCGGGTGATGGTGGTCAGGTCCACATCCAGCAAGGCCGCCAGGTGGCGCTGCGGCGGCAGCCGGTCCCCGGGTTTCAACAGCCCATCGGCCACGGCGCCCTGCAAGGCATCGGCAATCTGCAAAAAGCGCGGCCCGCCACGCGCAGCCAATCGCGGCAGCCAGCGGAGGGTCTCATCTTCTTGCATGGTTTTGCTCTGGAAATGTATGGATGTATGGACGGCAGGAATCCTCAGCAAAACGCACTGCCCCGGTCTGAACGCGGTCTCGGGCGATCCGCCTCCATCCCGTTGGGCGAGGGTACTGCAAACGGTCCCTGGGACAATTTGTCCGCATGTATGGAAATTGCTTTTGCGTAATATGCACCAGAACGTGCAGCGGCCCATGCTGGTATGGCAATCGCTGGCGTGGAGGCCTCTTGCTTCGCAGAGGCCCGGACAGTGCCAAGTCATTGGCTGGAAATTCGCAAAATGATCGATTGGATCCCCGTAGTCTTCGTGATCTTCAAGCTGGGCATGTTCAGCGCCTGCATGTTCTTTGCCATCAAGTGGCATTACGACCAGGGCAAAAAAGGCGGCAACCCACGCGCGGTGCTGCGCGCTGGTGGCAAGGTAGCGGCCATTTTCATGGCGGCATTGATGTTGCTGGGGCTGCTGACTTTCACGCTGGTACGAACGATGGGCTTGGATTTGACATTTTCTTGATGCCCAGCCCCGAGCCTCTCCTTCGATCCCGGCGCGGGGCATGAAAAAATACCTCAGGCAGTGCCCAGGTTCCTGGCTGCAGTCGGTTGAGCTGCAGAGGCACTTAGCTGCCTGAGTACCGCATGCAGCGCGTCGATGAACTGCTGGCCTGCTGCCGCGCAAGGCTGCCGGGCGGAGGTGATAGCCCAGATGTCGGAGTACACGTCAGCCGTCAACGGCCTGACGACGATGTCGTCTCGGGGAATGGGTGGGATGCACGAAGCGTCCACGATGGCGGCCCCCAAGCCGGTCTGAACGCAACTGAGTGCAATGGCGGGCGACCGTACCTGAATACTCGCCGAGCTGGCATCCATAGTTAGCGCTGAGGCACAAAGCCGTCCCAGCGGGGTGTCTGGGGGGTATCCGATCCATGCCGTCTCGCACAGCTCCACGGGATCAACCAGCGCCCTGTCCGCAAGCGGATGCTGCGGCGGAAGTACGCATACCAGGTGCTGGCGCCCGATCAAGCGGGATTTCAAGCCTGGATGGTTGGACTCCACCAGGGAAACGCCGACATCGGCCTGCCCAGACAGCAAATACTCCGGCAATTCGTCATAGGTCGCGGTGCGAAAGTCAACGCGCAACTGTGGGCTGTAGCGCATCAGTTGCTGCAGCGCCTGCGGAATCAAGGTGTTGGCAAACGTGGCGCTGCAGGCCAGGTGCAAGGTGGCCACACCCGCCTGACCGATGCGCTGGGCCAGGGTATTGAGGCGGTCCAGACCTCGGTACAGATCGCGCGCCTCCTCGTGCAGGCGCTGGGCTTCGGGCGTGGGTTGCAGCCGCCTTCCTTGCCGCTCAAATAACAAGTACCCCAGGCGGGCTTCGCAGTGTGCCAGCGCGCGGCTCAGGGCCGGCTGCGAAACATGCAAGGCCAAGGCTGCACCGCTGATGGTGCCCGTGGTCATGATGGCGTGGAACACCTCCAGCTGCCGCATGTTCAGTGCGCGGGCGCGGATGGCGGGCGTGCTGGCTTCTGGCGAATGGCTTGGCATGTGGTGTAAACCCCTGGTCGATATAACTTTGTTTGTGAATGCACCGACATTTTTCAATTTGGGCGCGTTCGGCTTGTCCTTTACGCTGCAAGCAATATTCAGACCCATGAAAGAACCAAGCCATGAACCGCCGCCTTCTGAACCGTTTTGCCCTCCTGTTGCCCCTTGTTTTATGGGCTGTGCAGTCTGGCCCTAGCGCTGCCCAGGGTAACGCTGGTCAAGCCATTACCTTTGTCGTGCCCTCCGCTGCCGGCGGCTCTCCGGACGTGCTGAGCCGCATCATCACCAACCAATGGTCGCAGAACGCCCACCGTCCGGTGATTGTAGAAAACAAGCCCGGAGCCGCAGGCAATATCGGCATGGTGCAGGTGATCAAAGGGAATGCGCTTACCGTTGGCTACGGAAATATCAACACCCTCGCAGTGAATCGCGCGCTGTTTTCCACCTTGCCTTATGACGTGGACAAGGATGTGGTCCCGGTGTCGCATCTCTTCAACCTCTACAACGTACTGATCGTTCCAGCGGCATCCAGCGCCCAATCCGTCAAGGATCTGCTGACCGAAGCGCGCAAGAACCCTGGCAAGCTTTCTTACGGGGCATCGGGCGTCGGCACCACTGGCCACATGAGTGGTGAGCTGCTCAACCACCTGGAAAAGCTGAACACGGTTTTCGTTCCCTACCAAGGCGGTCCGGCTGCACTGCAGGATCTGATGGGCGGGCGCCTGGACTACATGTTCATCAACAGCTCGGAGGCGGTGCCGCTGATCAAGTCGGGCAAGGTCCGTGCGTTGGCGGTGACCCAGCTGGGCAAGCGTATCGAGCAACTGCCCGATGTTCCGACGATGGACGAGGCGGGCGTCAAGGGCTACGAGATTGTTTCCTGGGGCGGCGTGGTGGGCAATCGCAAGATGACAACCGAGCAAGCCAAGGCGCTGGCGGCCGACCTGGACAAGGTGTTGAAGACGCCCACTGTGCGGGACAGCCTCAATGGCCTGGGGGCCCAGCCGGTAGGGGGCACGCCCGAAGATTTCAAGCAACTGATTGCCCGCGAGACGAAGAAATGGACCGGCATCGTCCAGTCCAGCAAGATCGAGAAGCTGAACTGATCAGCCGCCGAAAGAGAAGGCAAACGTGCTGATATTCAAGAATGCGATGGTGATCGACGGGACTGGCCAACGGGCGTTCAGCGGCGACCTGGCGGTCGATGGGGAGCGGATTGCCCAGGTGGGAGCGGTAAAGGCCCAAGCCGGTGATACCGTTATCGACCTGCAGGGCCTGGCCATTGCACCGGGCTTTATCGATTCACATACCCACGACGATGGCTACTTGTTGGTGCATCCCGACATGGTGCCCAAAGTCTCCCAAGGTATTACGACCGTGGTCACCGGCAACTGTGGCATCAGCCTCGCGCCGCTGGTGCAGCAAAGCCTGCCGCAGCCCCTGGACTTGCTGGGACCTCCCGAGCTGTTTCGCTTTGGGCGTTTTGGGGAGTGGCTGCAAGCCTTGCAAGCGCAGCCGGCTGCAGTGAACGTGGTTCCCTTGGTGGGCCATACGACCTTGCGCGTCAAGGTGATGGGCGACCACCAGCGTGAAGCCACCGATGACGAATGTGCGCAGATGCGTGACCTGCTGACGGAAGCGCTGGATGAGGGCGCTTTTGGCATCTCGACCGGTACCTTCTACCCGCCAGCACGCCACGCCTCAACACGAGAACTTTTGGAGGTCTGCCAGCCGCTGCGAGGTCGGCAGGCCGTGTATGCCACCCATCTGCGGGACGAGGCGGATGACATCGTCCCCGCGATGCAAGAAGCATTGGCGGTGGGACGCGAGGCGGACTGCCGGGTGGTTTTCTCCCACCACAAACTGGCCGGGGAGCGCAACCATGGTCGTTCGGAGGAGACGCTGGCGCTGATCCGGGAGGCCAGCGGTCACCAACCCGTCTGTGTGGACTGCCATCCCTATCCCGCCACGTCCACCATGCTGCGGCTCGACCGGGTGCGGCTTGCAAGCCGCACGATGATCACCTGGTCCAGCGCTTGTCCTGAAGCGAAAGGGCGGGACTTTGCCGACCTGCAGAAGGAATGGGACTTGGACGATGAAGCGCTGCTGACGCGGCTGTCACCGGCCGGGGCCATCTACTTCCTGATGGACCAGGACGATGTGGACCGCATCTTTGCGTTCCCACTCACGATGGTCGGATCCGATGGCCTGCCTTTTGATCCGCATCCCCATCCACGCCAGTGGGGCACCTTTACCCGTGTGCTGCGGCGCATGGTGCGCGAATGTGGATTGCTGTCGCTGGAGGAGGGCATCCATCGCATGACGGGGCTGGCGGCAGAGCAATATGGATTGGAGCAGCGCGGGCGGTTGGCTCCCGGCTGGTTTGCCGACTTGGTGGTATTCGATCCTGAACGTGTTTCGGACAAGGCCACCTTTGAGGAGCCCGTGCAGGCCAGCCAGGGGATCGAACAAGTTTGGGTCAATGGCCGCCAGGTGTGGGATGGCCACCAACCTACCGGTGCACGGCCCGGGCAGGTGCTGCGCCGTGCAGCGCCTCAGCAAAACACGCAAAAGGAGTGCGGACAATGACAACACGAAAACTAGGTTTGGCCGTCGCCCAGATGGGGCCGGTGCATTTGTCCGATAGCCGGAGCGCTGTGGTTCAGCGCTTGGTGGCCATGCTGCGGGAAGCCAAGGCAAGAGGCGCTGAGATGGTGGTGTTTCCGGAGTTGGCACTGACGACGTTCTTCCCGCGTTACTGGATGGAAGAAGCGGAAGCACAAGCGAGATTCTTCGAAGCGCAGATGCCCAACGCGGAGGTACAGCCGCTGTTTGATGCCGCCCGTGAGTTGGGCGTGGGCTTCTATCTGGGCTATGCGGAATTGGCAGAAGACGGGCGACCCTACAACACAGCGGTACTGGTCAACCGGAATGGAGAAATCAGCGGCAAGTACCGCAAGATCCATTTGCCAGGCCATATGGAGCACAAGCCGGAGGCGCCATTCCAGCATCTGGAGAAAAAGTACTTCGATGTGGGCAACCTGGGGTTCAGGGTGTTCGAGTCCGAGAAGTACGGCATGTGCCTATGCAACGACCGCCGCTGGCCGGAGACCTACCGCGTGATGGCTTTGCAAAGTGCAGAGGTGGTCATGCTGGGCTACAACACGCCGTCGCTCAATATCCATTGGAATGAGCCGGTGCATTTGCGCACAACCACCCATTTGGTTTCATTGCAGGCCAATGCCTACCAGAATGGAATATGGGTGGCGGCGGCCGCTAAATGCGGCTCGGAAGATGGCCACCACATGATCGGCAGCTCGGTGATCGTTGCACCTACCGGCGAGATTGTGGCACGCACGCTGACCGAGGACGATGAGGTGATTTGCGTCAGCGCCGATCTGTCGCTGGGTGAACATTTCCGCCAGCATGTCTTCAATTTTGCCAAGCACCGCAGGCCTGAGCACTACCGCCTGATTGTGGACCGGGTGGGTGCGGGCGACCCGCTGCCCTGACCGGTATCACCTGTTGCTGACACCTGGACTGGTGGCTTGCTCCAAGCCAGGCTGCGCCTTCCCATCACCCAACTCCCCCTGCCCATAAGCCCGGGGAATATGCGTCATCAGCGAATGGCTGAAACCACCGTCAACCACCAGATCGGCGCCATGGACATAGCTGGCCCTGGGGCTGGCCAGGAAGACCACCGCCTGGGCAAGTTCGTCGATCTGGCCGATGCGGCGCAGCGGCACCACCTGCTCGCGGCGGGCGCGGTCGTCGGGGTAGCGGTAGAAGCGCTCGCTCAGCGGGGTTACGAACAGGCCGGGGCTGACGGTGTTGCAACGGATGCCGGCGGGGCCCCATTCCAGGCACATTTGCGCGGTGAGCATGCGGATACCTGCTTTGCTCATGCTGAAGCCGCCGCTCAGCGGCTGGGCGTTCTGGGCGGAGATCGAGGCGATGTTGATGATGGCGCGCGGCCGGCTGGCGTCGGAATGGCGGTGGAAGGCCTGGCCCATGCGCAGGTAGCCGCCCAGGTTGATCTGCAGCTGGCGCTCCCAGACAGCGGGGTCCAGCTCGGCCAGCGGCGCGGCGCTGGTGATGGCGGCGTCGTTGACCAGCACGCTGGGGCCGGCGCCCCAGTGCTGCTGCAGCGTTTGAAAGGCGGCCTCTACCGCAGCGGGCGATGAGACATCGGCGCGGATGGGCAGCAGGCGCCGGGCATCGGGATGGGTGGCGGCGAACTGCGCCAGCGCATCGCTGTCGTGGTCCAGCACCACCACACGGCAGCCGCTGGCCAGCAGCGCTTGCACGATGCCGG
>Ga0308156_1000674_pt1 | contig 58473 bp, 57 predicted proteins | sample PhyAR2_FD_201041 | JGI IMG/M metagenome (GOLD analysis project Ga0308156, IMG submission 201041) | Phyllosphere microbial communities from UC Gill Tract Community Farm, Albany, California, United States - DLSL A.R2 | ecosystem: Host-associated > Plants > Phyllosphere > Unclassified | place: USA... | reverse complement strand
CAACGCAGCAACACGCACCACCGGTTACGGCTCGACGCTGACGCAGAAGGGCGCCCTCCTGTTCGGGGTCGTCTTCCTGATCGTCGGCATCGCGGGCTTCATCCCGGGCCTCACGATGGACATGGGCTCCATGTCGTTCGCCGGCAACGGCTCGATGGCGATGCTCCTCGGCCTGTTCCAGGTCTCGGCGCTCCACAACATCGTGCACCTGCTCTTCGGCATCGTCGGCCTGCTGGCCGCACGCACCGCCGGCGGGGCCCGCTCCTACCTGCTCATCGGCGGCATCATCTACGCCGTGCTGTTCGTCTTCGGCCTCTTCGTCGCGAACATGGCCGGCGCTGCGAACTTCGTGCCGCTGAACAGCGCCGACAACGTGCTGCACGCCTTCCTCGCCGTCGCGATGATCCTGCTCGGCGTCCTCCTGCCGCGCGCCGGTCGCACCGCGCGCTGACCCATCGATGCGTCGCCCGGTACCGGGCGGCTCGTCCCCTGAGCGGTGGCCACCCGGATCAGGGGTCACCGGACACCCCCGTCGCACACGCGGCGGGGGTGTCGTCGTGTCCGTCGTCGGGTCACCTACGCCGCGGCGTGCGCACCCTCCAGGGTCGCGGCGAGCGGGTCGAAGTCCTCGGGCAGCGACGCGATCGGTGCGACCGTGGACTCCACGGGCACGAACGCGCGCCGCTCGACGGACTCCTCGACGGCGACCATCGTGTCGAGCACGTGGTAGCCGACCGCACCCGTGGCGACGTGCGAGCCGCCCCCGCGGATCGCCCGCGCCATGTCGAGGATGCCGAGGCCGCGCCCGACGGTGGGTTCCTCGTCGGAGAGCGTCTCCCACTCCTGCTCGATCGGGAACGTGACGTCCTTCCCGAGCGGGCGGGCGATGCGGATCGGGTGGCCGCCGCCGAAGGTGTTCGGGTCCGGGAGCACGATCGTGCCCTCGGTGCCGTTCACCTCGAAGACGCCGTGCCGGAACAACGGGGTGTCGAACGACAGCAGCGACTGCGCGTTCCCGCCCTGCTCGAAGGCCGTGAGCACGGAGAGGTGCGTCGGCACCTCGACCGGGAACTCCTGGCCGGCGTTCGGGCCGACCACGAGCTGGCGGGTGTCCCGCGACCTGGCGCCCGTCGCGACGACCGCCGCGACCGGACCGAGCAGGTGCACGAGCGCCGTGAAGTAGTACGGACCCATGTCGAACAGCGGGCCGGCACCCTTCGCGTAGAGGAACGACGCGTTCGGGTGGAAGACGTCCGGACCCTGCCACTGGAAGCTCGTGACGGCGGTCAGCGGCGTGCCGATCCCCCCCGCCTCGATCGCCCGCTTGGCCGTCTGCCAGCCGGTGCCGAGCACGGTGTCCGGCGCGATGCCGAGCCGCAGGCCGAGCTCGTCGGCGAGCGCGACCAGGCCGGCAGCGCTCTCGCGGTCGACGCCGATCGGCTTCTCGCTCCACACGTGCTTGCCGGCCCGCAGTGCTGCGGTCGACACCTCGACGTGGGTGGCGGGCAGCGTCAGGTTGACGACGATCTCGACGCCCGGGTCGGCGAGGACGTCCTCGCCGGTGCCGGATGCCGCGACGCCCCACTTCGCCGCAGACGCTGCCGCACGCTCGGTGTCGATGTCACCGATGCGGACGACCTCGACGTCGGGGAACGTCGTGAGGTTCGTCAGGTACTGCTCGCTGATCATCCCGGCGCCGATGATGCCGACACCGACGCGGCCGGTGCGGGTCACGCGGACACCTCGTCCCGACGCAGGGTCGCGGTCAGCCACCGGAACGACTGCTCGACACCGTCGAAGACCTCGCCGTCGAAGCCGTCGAACTCGATGACCGCGTACTCGAGCGCCGGTGCGGCGGCGAGGGCCTCGGCGAGCCGGACGTCGCCCTGGCCGGCCGGCGTCTGGTCGGTCGGCACCTGCGCGGTCGAGATGTCATCGCGCATCGGGCCGTCCTTGACGTGCACGGCGACGATGCGGTCGCCGAGCTCCTCGACGAACGCGACGACGTCGATGCCCGCGGCCGTCGCCCAGTACAGGTCGAGCTCGAGCACGACGCGGGGGTCGAGCAGCTCGGCGAGCACCTGGAGCGCCGGCTTGCCGTCGATGCGAGGACGGAGCTCGTGGTCGTGGTTGTGGTACCCGACGCGCATGCCGTGGACCGCGGCCTCCTCGGCGGCGGCGTTCAGCCGGGCGGCGACGCGCTCGACGCCCTCGCGGGTGGTCCAGGCGTCCGGCCCGACGAACGGGTCGATGACGATCTCGAGACCGAGCACCTGCGCTGCGGCGAAGGTGTCCGCGTGGGACGGCGCGGTCATCACGGTGCCGTCGGGCAGCGGGATCGACTCCTCGACGAGGAACGCGTGACCCGTCTTCGCGCTGATGCCGTGCGCGTCGAACGCCTGCTTGAGCTGTGGGGCGCGGTCGACGAAGGCGAACGCCTCGACCGTGTCGAACCCGATCGCCGCGAGCCGGGCGACGCCGGCGTCGAGGTCGGGCTCCAGTGCGGCGTTGACCGTGTAGAGCTGCAGGGAGACGGTGGGGTTCACGGTGGTCACCGGACCTTCTTGATCGGGAGGATGACGAGGGCGCCGAGGAGCACGGCGACGCCGGCACCCCAGAGCATGAGCGTGTAGTTCTGGCCGCCGCCGATGCTGAGCAGGAACAGGCCGACCGCGGGGGCGAGCGACTGCGGCAGGGCGTTGGCGATGTTGATGACGCCGAGGTCCTTGCCCGGACGCTCCGGGTCGGGCAGCACGTCGACGACGAGCGCGGTGTCGATCGCCGCGTAGATGCCGTACGCGAAGCCGAGGACGACCTCGGCGAAGTAGAACCCGCCGACGGTGTCGATGTGGGCGAGGATCACGAGGCCCACCGCGGTGAGGGCCGTGGAGCCCCACACGAAGACCTTGCGGCGGCGGATCCGGTCGGACACCCACCCGGAGACGGCGGCGCTGACGAGCAGGGCGACGGTGTAGAGGAGCACACCGAACGCGACGGTCGCCGTGGCCTCCTGCAGGTCGTCGATGCCGAGGTGCTCCTGCATGTAGAGGAGTCGGTACGTCGTGAACATGAACGTGCCGAAGGTGATGAGGAAGCGGCCCCACCAGGCGAGCCCGAAGTCCGGGTTCTTGATCGGGTTCGTCCAGAACGACGCGATGAGCGTGAACCAGCTGAAGGGCTTGACGGAGCCGGGGAGGTCGTCGCGGGCGACGAACGCGTAGACGAGGATCACGACGATCGCCAGGACGCCCGGGGCGATGAAGAGGACCGGCAGGTTCCCGACCAGGTACACGGCCAGGTAGAGGCCCGCGAGGATGGCGGTGTTCTGCGCGAGGGCGATGACGCTCGACGCCTTGCCGCGCTGGAACTCGGGCACGTTGTCGGCGAAGCTCGCCGTCAGCGTGGCGAGGACCGCGTTCGCGGCGACCTGCGCGAGGACCCACGCGAGCGTGAGCTGCAGCACGTTCGGCGAGAACGCGAGCCAGGCGAGGGCGACGACGAAGACGAGGACACCGGCGACCATCCAGGGCCGGCGGCGACCCCAGCGGGTCCGCGTGCGGTCGGAGAGCGCCCCGGCGAGCGGGTTCGCGAGGAGCGCGCCGAGGGCGCCGAACGGCAGGACCGAGCCGACGATCGTCTCGGGGCTGTCCGGGTTCAGCTGCGTCGCCTTGATCGACATGCTGACGAAGACCGGGGTGAGCAGCGCGGCGAACAGGCCGAACTGGGCGAGGCTGAGCGCCCACAGGTAGCCGGCACCGACGCGCATGGTGCTGACGGACTGGGTGAGGCCCTCGACCGAGAACGCACGCGAGGCCGCGGCGGGGTCGGAGCTCGTTGCTCCTGCGGCGGCGGTGACCGGCGGGTTCGCGGTACCGGCGAGACCGGACTGCGGTTCTTCCTTCGACGTCGGTGTCGACATGACTCCTCCTCGAGTCATCGGGGGCGAGCAGCCCTCTCAATACCTAGCGGTACTAGGTGAAGAGGACCGTAACACGCAAAACCTTCCTCCGGAAGCTTTTTGTCGTCCGGAGTCGTGCCCGGCTCGCGACACGCAACCTCGGCGGCCCCGCGCAGCGCCGTACCCCTGCGAGGAACCGCCGACGTTGCGTGTTGCGGGAGCGGACGACGAGCGGCCTCGGAACACCGGCGGGTACCACGCGGTTGGCTCGACGGGTGGCCGACAGCCGGCCACCGCAGACGAAAGGTGCACCCGTGACCCAGACGGTCTTCCTCGAGGTCCAGTTCCGCGACGACGTCGACCAGGACACCATCGACGCAGCGGTCCGCGAGACCCTCGCCCAGACGGCCGACTTCCCCGGCAACGAGTCGCTCGAGGTGCTCGTCGACGACGCCGACACGAACCGCGCCGTGGTGCTCGAGCGCTGGGCGACGGCCGCGGACCACGACGCCTACGTCGCGTGGCGCGCGACCCCCGAGGGTGCTGCGGCAGCCCTCGGTGCAGTGCTCGCCGGACCGCCCGTCACCCGGACGTTCGGTCGCACGCTCGACCTCGGCTGACCGGCGACCTCCCGAGGCGAGGTGCGGCGAGGTGCGACGAGACCGGACGGACGTCGCGCGACGCCGATCCGTCTGCGATGCTCCGGGTGTGTCCTGGCCCGTCGCGGTACCCCTGTGGTCTCCCCGCCTCGCGCTCGAACCCCTCGCCGTCGAGCACGCCGACGAGATGGCGAGCGTGCTCGCACACCGCGACCTGTACCGGTTCACCGGTGGCGGACCGCCGACGCTGCGCGAACTCCGCGTCCGCTACGCGCGACAGGCTCGAGGCCGGTCCGTGGACGGGAGCGCCGGGTGGCTGAACTGGATCCTCCGACCGACCGGCGACGAGCAGTCGGCGATCGGCTTCGTGCAGGCCACGCTCACCGGGGAGGCCTGCTCGCTCACGGCTGACCTGGCCTGGCTCGTGACCCCGGCATCCCAGGGGCACGGCTTCGCCGTCGAAGCGGCGACCGCGGTCTCGTCGTGGCTGCGGCCGTTCGGCGTCGGACGGACCAGGGCGTTCATCCGGGCGGACCACACGGCGTCGTCACGGGTGGCGCGCCGGATCGGACTCACACCCACGACGACCTTCGTCGACGGCGAGGTCCTCTGGGAAGCCGAGGCCGCCGGGTCCGCCCGGGATCGTGCAACACCCCGGTGACCGCCTCCGGACCGGTGGTCGCCGACACGCATCGGACGGGAGGCGCGCGGCGGTCCGCCACGCGCCTCCCGTCCGACACCACGCGATCAGACCGCGATCCGCCCGCCGTCGACCGGCAGGACGGCGCCGTGCACGAACGACGCAGCGTCCGTCGCGAGGAAGACGACCGCCTCGGCGACCTCGTCCGCGGTACCGGGGCGACCGGCCGGACCGGCTGCTGCGAGCTGGTCGAGCGCCTCGCCCATCGCCTCGGTCCCCTCCGTCCGGGTCGGCCCGGGGCTGACCGCGTTGACCCGCACGCCGGACGGTCCGAACTCCGCCGCCCACGACTTGGTCAGCAGCACCAGGGCCGCCTTGGTCGAGCCGTACAGTCCCATGCCCGCGGCGCCGAACTCGGCGACCATCGTCGTGATGTTGACGACGGCTCCCTCACGCCGCTCGGCCATGCCCGGGGCGAGCTCGGCGACGAGGAAGTACGGAGCCTTCACGTTCAGGCCGTAGACGGCGTCGAAGCCCTCCTCGGTGGTGTCGGCCGTGGCGCCGAACGGGAAGATGCCAGCGCTGTTCACGAGGACGTCGACGCGACCGTCGCCGATGCGGAGCGCCTCGGCCGCGAGCGCACGGGCGCTGTCGGCGTCGCGCAGGTCGGCACGGACGAAGTCCGCGGTCCCGCCGGCAGCGCGGATGGCCGCCACGACCGTCTCGCCCCGTTCCTCGTGCCTGCCGGACACGATCACGTGCATCCCCTGCGCGCCGAGTCGCTCGGCCGTCGCGCGGCCGATCCCGCTGGTCGATCCGGTGACGAGTGCGGTCTTCTTCATGTCGTTGCTCCTTGACTGAACAGATCTGTTCGGTTTGCCTGCTGGAAACTGTACAGATCGGTGCAGTAAAGTCAAACCATGACCGAGACCGCCCCGAAGCGCCGCCGACCTGCCTACGAGCGGGCGGTCGCCACCGCCGACCGGCTGTTCTACGAACAGGGCATCCACGCGGTCGGTGTCGACCAGGTCGCAGCCGAGGCGTCCATCTCGAAGGCGAGTCTCTACACGCACTTCCGGACGAAGGACGACCTCGTCCTGCGGTACCTGCGGGATCGCAGCACCGCGTGGCAGGACCACGTTGCGCAGGGACTCCCGAGCCGCGGGCAGGACCCCCGCGAGCGCATCGCGGCCGTGTTCGACATGCTCGGCGAGTGGTTCGACGAACCCGGCTACCGCGGGTGCCCCTTCATCAACGTGGAAGCGGAGTACGGGGCAGACCACCCGAGCCACGCCGTCACGCTCGAGCACCGCGACTGGGTCCGGAGCCTGTTCAGCGGCCTCCTGACCGAGGCACACGCACCGGACCCGGACGCCACCGCGCTGCAGCTCTGCCTGCTCTACGACGGCGCCATGGCGAGCGCGCAGGCCGATCCGTCGCGGCCGTGGTCGGCAGCAGCCCGCGCCGCCGCGCAGTCGATCGTCGCTCCGCTGGGACGCTGACGACACGCGGGTGCCCGCGCGGACGGATCGCCCCTGGTGGAGAGTGGGTCCACACCGACGAAGGGGTCGACCGTGCTGGTCCAGGTCTGCGGGCTCCCGGGAGCCGGGAAGTCCACGCTCTCCGCGGCGATCGCCGAGGTGCTCCCCGCGTTGTCGCTGCGGGTCGACGCGATCGAAGCGGCGATGTGGAGGTACGACATCCCGCCCGCGCAGTCCGGGGTCGCCGCGTACTCGGTGATGCACGCGGTCGCGATCCCGAACCTCCGACGGGGACGGACGGTCATCGCCGATGCCGTGAGCGGCGTCGAGGCCGCACGCGCCGGCTGGGTCGCGACCGCCCGCGAGGCCGGCGTGCCACTCCGTGTGATCGAGGTCGTCTGCCCGGACCTCGACGAGCACCGCCGACGGGTGGAGCAGCGGCCGAACGACCTGCCCGGCTTCACCCTCCCGACGTGGGAGCAGGTGCAGCGCACCGCCGACCGGTACGAGCCCCGCACGGACGACCGACTCGTCGTCGACAGCACCCGCCCGCAGGAGGAGACGGTCCGCCGCGCGCTGCGCTTCCTCGGAGCTGACGACCGCTAGGGCCCCGGCCGCCGGTCCGCCGACGAGCGACGACCCCCGGAGCGGTTCCCCGGGGGTCGTCGACGTCCGTGCGACGGACTCCCGCTACTGCGCGACCCCGTTCGCGTACGTGGTCACGGTCTGCGGCTGACCGGACACCGCACCGGTCGCTGCCGCCCCCTTGCCGTTGATCACGTGGTCGATCGTGCCCGCGTTCGTGTTGAGCGCGACCGTCGTCAGGTCGTGCATGACGACGCCCGGTCGGTCCGGCACCTCGAACGACTGCGTCGCGTGGAGGCTCGGGTTCACGTTCGTGTAGATGTAGCTGCCGAGACCCCACGCTTCGTGGGTCCGCACCTGGTCGGACACCTTGTACGCGGCCCACCCGTCGACCGCCCCGTGGCGCCACGCGGCCTGGTCGGGTGCGTCGTACGGCAGCTCGTTCTGGAAGAACACGGTCCGCCCGCGCTCGCCGTTCCACACCACGTTGTACTTCTGGTAGTGCTCGACGAACAGCCCGGTGGCGGTGACGTCGTCACCGTTCACGACGACTCCCGTGTCGGCGGTGTTGACCGTCCACCCGACCGATCCCGCCACCCCGTGGTCGGCGCGCCAGGCCCAGACGTCGTCGAGGATCGTGTGGTCCGAGTTCACCTCGAGGCTCGTCGTGGCCTTGCCGACGTGGGGCCCGCCGATGCGGAAGAACACGTCCTGCAGTGCGGTCGGGTCTGCGGCGCTGGCGACGTGCGGACCGCCCTTGTCGTGACCGCTGCCGATCCGCAGCAGCGTCGGCGAGTTCACGGTGCCGGCGTCGAAGGTCAGGCCGGCGATGTCGACGCCCTGCACGTCGGCGACGGTCATCGGCACGGCACCGCCCTGCGCCGTGAGGGTCGCCAGGCCGAGCCCGAGGACCACGGTGTCGGCACGCTTGACCGCGATGCTCTGCGCGACGTCGTACACGCCGGGCGTCACGAGCAGGTTCTTGCCCTGTGCGAGCGCGGAGTTGATGGTCGCGATCCGGTCACCGGGGTGCGCGACGAAGAAGCTGCTCATCGGCAGCGACCGGCCGGGCGTGTGCCCGTCCGCCCAGCTCGTGCCGACCGAGTCCGTCTGTGCGCTCGGGACGAAGACGCGGTACGCCCCCGCGGCGTCGACGTACAGGTACGGCTTCTCGCGGGAGACCGGTGTCGCGGTGAGCGTCGTGTACGGCGGGACCGGGAAGGACTGCGCCGGCGCGTTCAGGTCCCCGGAGAACACCTGGTTCCAGACGCCGTTCGACCAGCCGGCACCCAGGTCGGTGTTGCGGACGTAGAACTGCTGCTGGGACCCGTTGAGCGCGCCGCCCTCGAGCTCCGAGTCGGCGACGAAGCCCCCGCTGGCGTAGTTCGGGCTCTCGCAGTACGGCATGAACGTCGTGTAGTCCTTGACGTCCACCCGCCGCATCGGCGCGGCCTGGGACACCGCCCACATCTCGTTGCCGGTGTGGCAGGCGTCCGCGGTCGGCACGACCTTGATCGTGAGGTTCGACACTGACCGCCAGAAGGTGTCGAGCGAGCCGCTGCCGTTGCGACCCGTCGCGGTGACACCGCCGTTGATCGTCACGCCGGACGGGTCCTGCCCGAGGCCGTCGACCTCGGTGTTGTACCCGACGCGGACGTCGAGCGGGTCGGACGCCGAGCCGTAGGTGCCGGGCTCGAACAGCAGCGCGTACCGTCCCGTGCCCATCTCGTCGTCGACCTGCCGTTCGTAGACGGCGTCGACCTTCGCCTGGATGTCCGCCTGGGGCATGTCGGGCGAGAAGACGAGGACGTTCGGGCCGAGGTCGGTGACGGGCGGCGCGGGCGGGGCGGCTTCGGCGAGCTGCGCCGGGCCGAGGACGCCGAGGGCCGCGGCGCTGACGACCGCGGCGATGCCGAGGGTGCGACCCGCGGTGCGGGTCCTCCCGGCGGACGAGTGGACGGAGGAGTACACGGTGACCTGCTTCCTTGCAGACACGAGGCCGCTCGCGCGGAGGGAGGACGTCACTGTCCTCGGGGCGCTCGTCGACGGCCGCCGGTGGTGGGTGGCAGCAGCGTAGCGCGGCGGCGAGCCGGTACGACCGGTCCGGTACGGATCGCGCAATGAGGACGACGGACGGGAGGCGCGAGGCGGGCCCGTCCCGCGCCTCCCGTCCGCCGTCCGGTCACCCGGCGGGCGCGACCAGCTCCTGCTCCCCCGGCGCACGCCCGACGGCGAACGCCGTCGACGCACCACGCACGTCCGCCCGGTACTCCCCCCGGAACCCCCGCACCGACACCCGGCCCCGCTCGTCCGTGCGCAGCGCGGTCGGGCCGGTCCACCACTCGTCCTTCACCAGCCGGCGCAGCGACTCGTAGGACGGCTTCGGCGACCCGTCCTCGCGCACCAGCCCGATCGGCGCACCCAGCCACGCACCCGCGTCGGTGAGTCCCCAGTAGGTGACCGCCTCGACCGACGGGTGCCCGACCAGGCTCCGGTAGTGCCGCTCGAGCTCGTCCGCCTGCCGTGCCTCGCCCTCGGGGGTCGACGGCCACGACGGCACCTGGTGGTCGTTGAGGTCGACGATGTGGGCGGGCATCAGGTCGCCCGACACGAGCGAGGTCTCGGTCAGGTGCAGGGGCAACCCGTAACGGGCGAACCGGTCGACCATCGCGAGCATCGCCTCCTCGCCCCAGTACCCCTGGTGCATGTGGGTCTGCAGCCCGATGGCGTCGATCTGCACGCCGGCCTCGAGCACGCCCTCGATCAGGCACTCGTACGCGCTCGACAGGTCGAAGTCGTTGAGCAGCAGGGTCGCGTGCGGGTTCGTGGCGCGCGCCTCCTCGAAGGCCATCCGGATCGTCGGGATGCGCCCCTTCGCCCGGGCGAGCGGGGTGATCGCGTTGTCGCCGTTGTCGAACACCGGCATGATGACGACCTCGTTGATGGCGTCCCAGGTGTCGACGAGTCCGGCGAAGTCGCCGACCTCGCGGCGGATGCGCTCGCGCTGCAGCTGCTCGACCTCGTCGAGGGGCAGGCCGAGCAGCCAGTCCGGCTGCACGGTGTGCCAGACCAGCGGGTGCCCCTTGAGCGCGACCCCGCGGTCGCGGAACCACTCGGCGGTGCGCCGGAGCCGGGCGGTGTCGGGGCGGCCGCGCTCGGGTTCGAACCGGCCCCAGTAGAAGGGCAGGGTCGCCGTGCTGAAGACGTCGGTGTACAGCGCGGCGAGGTGCTCAGGGTCGGCGGACCCGATCGGCGAGTGGTCGCCGTTCGCCAGGTCGACGAAGTCGAAGCCGATGTTGCCGAACCCGAACGCGTGCCGGGTCTGCTCGACGGTGACCTCCTCGCCGGGCAGTGGCTCGCCGTGGTGGTCCACGACCGTCAGGACCGTCTCGCCGGTGCGGTGCTCGACGGCCTGCTGCTGGGGTCCGTGCATGCTCATGGCTGCTCCTCCGACGTCGTCGTCGATCGGGATTTGTTGTGCGGCCGAACATAGCACCTGGCGTCAGGCGCTCACGAGGATCAGGGGCGGTAGTCCCGGCGGGCGCGGAACGCGGCGTCGGCCTCGCGACGTGTCGCTTCGTCGGAGAGCACTCCCGGTCCCGCGCTGCTCGCGGCATCCGCACCGCGGCCGAGGGCCCCGAGCACCTGCACCAACCAGTTGACGAACCGCATGCGTCCCCCTGACGTCTCCGTGCGACCGAGCCTGGCACGTCCGGCTGCCGGGCACCACCCACGGGCACGTGGCACCACCCACGGGTCACGTGGCATCGGCGCGCGACCTGGCCGCGGCTAGGGTGCAGGCATGACCGCGCCGGGAGCACCGCTGCACGACGCGGTGCTGCTCGCGGGCGGACGCGCGTCGCGGATGGGCGGCGTCGACAAGACCGCGCTCGTCAGCAGCGGCCGCGCGCTGTCGGACCACGCCCTCGTCGCGGCGGAGGGAGCCCGGACCGTGGTGCTCGTGGGGCTGCGCGACGGCCGGACCGCTCCGGCCGGGGTCGTCCGCACCCGGGAGGACCCGCCCTTCGGTGGACCGGTCGCTGCGATCGCGGCGGGCCTCGCCGCCGTGTCCGAGCCGGCACCCTGGACCCTCGTGCTGGCGTGCGACCTGGTCCGGCCGGAGACGGCGGTCGCCGTGCTGCTCGATGCCGCCGCGCAGGCGGGAGACACCGACGGGCTCGTGGCCGTGGACGAGGACGGTCGTCGGCAACCACTGCTCGCGCTCTACCGCTCGGCAGCGCTCCGCGACGCCCTCCGTGCGCTGGGCGACCCGGACGGGGCCGCGGTCCGGCGACTGACCGCGGACCTGCGGCTCGTCGAGGTCCCGCTCGCCGCCGGACTCTGTGCGGACGTGGACGAACCGGCCGACGCCGCCCGGGTCACCGGCGGCTCGTGGCTGCTTGACTGACCGCATGACCACAGACGACGTCCTCGCCGCATGGACCGCCGAGCTCGCCGAGGCGCTCGGCTTCCCCGAGGACTTCACGCTCGACCGCGACGTCGTGCTCGACCTCGCCCGCGACGCCGCACACGGGGTGGCCCGTCCGGCCGCCCCGCTGACGACGTTCCTGGTCGGGTACGCCGCCGGGGTCCGGGGCGGGTCGGTCGCCGACGTGACCGCTGCCGCCGAGACCGCCACCCGGCTCGCGCTCGCCCGCGGGGACGAGGCCGACGCCACGGACGCCGGCGCCACGGACCCCGCCGCCCGGTGACGAGCGTCCTCCCCTCCTGGTCGGCCGCGCGCGACGAGGCCCACCGGCAGGGTGCCCTGCTCGCCGCCGCGGCTGCCGTGCACGACCTCGGCGCCGGACCGCTCCGCCTCGACCTCGCCGCCGCGGTCGGCCGGACCATCGTCGGTGACCTGCTCGCCCCCGGGGCCGTCCCCGGGCACGACGGGGCCGCGATGGACGGCTGGGCCGTGGCCGGCGAGGGTCCGTGGCTGCTCGGTGCACCGATCGTCGCCGGGGCGGTGCCGTCCGACGACCGGCTCGGCGCCGGACACGCACGACCGATCACGACCGGCGCCCCGGTCCCGCCCGGCACCGACGCCGTGGTCCGGTCGGAGGACGCCGCGGTCGACGCCGCCGGGATGCTCGTCCGACACACGCCCTCCACACGTCGGCACGTCCGGCCCGCGGGCGAGGAGGTCGCCCGCGGGCAGGCCCTGTTCCCCGGCGGCACCGTCCTGACCCCGCCACGGGCCGCGCTCGCCGCCGCGTCCGGCGTCGACGACGTGCTCGTCGCCCCGGCCCCGACCGCCCGGGTGGCCGTGCTCGGCGACGAGATCGTCGGCAGCGGCGTCCCGCGGCCCGGACAGGTCCGCGACGTGTTCACCCACACCCTGCCGGCCGTGCTCCGCGCGTACGGCGCCGACCCGGTCGCCACCGAACGGGTGTCCGACGACGCGGACGCCACGGCCCGCGTGCTCGACGCCGCCCGGGAACGCGTCGTCGTCACGACCGGCGGCACCGCGGGGTCGTCGACGGACCACGTCCGGGGTGCCCTCGCCCGGATCGGTGCCGAGCTCCTGGTCGACCGTGTCGCCGTCCGGCCCGGACGACCGATGCTCCTCGCGCGACGCGGGACCACCGTGTACCTCTGCCTCCCCGGCAACCCGATGGCGGCGATGGTCGGGATCGTGCTGCTCGGCGGACCGCTCGTCGCCGGCCTGCTCGGGCGTGAGCGGGAGGTCACCGGTCCGGTCCGGTTGGCGGTCGACGTGCCGAACGACCGTCCCGGGGACCTGGTGCTGGCGTACCGCGCCACGGCCGACGGGGCCGTCCCGGCGTCCCACCAGTCGTCGGCGATGCTGCGGGGCCTGGCCGACGCGGACGGACTGATGGTGATCGGGTCCGGCGGCCGTGTGGCGGGCGATGCCGTGCCTCCCGTCCGGCTGCCGTGGGCCTGACGACCGGACACGACCCGGCCACCGTCGACCGGACCGCACCCGGCGTCCGCGCCGGGCTGAGGACCGGGACAGGGAGCGTGGCGGGAACCGCGCTGCACTGGCGGGTGACGGATGCGGGTGGTAGACCCGGACCATGAGCCGGATCACCGCGCGGAAGCGCGTCACCCGCATCACCGTCGCGACGTCGCGGTCCGTGCGCGACGACCTGCTCGCCGTGGAGGAGCCGCTCGAGATCCGCGTCGGCGGGTCGTCGCTCGCGATCACCATGCGGACACCGGGCAACGACGTCGACCTCGCTGCCGGGTTCCTGGTGTCCGAGGGTGTGATCGCCCGCGGTGACGACTTCGCGACCGCACGGTACTGCGCGGGCGCGACGGACGAGGGGCTCAACACCTACAACGTGCTCGACGTGACGCTCGCACCGGGCGTCCCCGCGCCGGACCCGAGCCTCGAGCGGGCGTTCTACACGACCAGCTCGTGCGGACTGTGCGGCAAGGCGAGCATCGACGCGGTCCGGACCACCTCGCAGCACGCCGTCCACCACGACGACCTCGTGCTCGACCCGGGGCTCCTCGCGACGTTCCCGGACCGACTCCGCGAAGCGCAGGACGTGTTCGAGAAGACGGGGGGCCTGCACGCGGCGGCCCTGTTCGACGGCCGCACCGGCGAGATGCTCGTCCTGCGCGAGGACGTCGGCCGCCACAACGCCGTCGACAAGGTCGTCGGCTGGGCGGTCAAGGAGGGACGACTGCCCCTGGGCGGCACCGTCCTCATGGTCTCCGGCCGTGCCAGCTTCGAGCTGACGCAGAAGGCGTCGATGGCCGGCATCCCGGTGCTCGCCGCGGTCTCGGCGCCGTCGTCGCTCGCCGTCGACCTGGCGAAGGAGGTCGGCATCACGATCGTCGGGTTCCTCCGCGGGCAGAGCATGGTCGTCTACAGCCGACCCGAGCGGCTCGTCGAGCCGACCGCCACCACCCAGCACCTCCGAGAGACAGTGAGCGCGTCGTGACCGAACAGCCCCCGAAGGACGACGTGACCGACGCCGAGATGACGGTCGGCGAGCCGAAGGAGTGGGCGGCCGGCGTCCCCGGGGTCCTGCACTCGATGGCTCCGGCGATCGAGCAGCTCGGCGTCGCACGCACCGCCAAGCTCATGCTGAACCTGAACCAGAAGGGCGGCTTCGACTGCATGAGCTGCGCCTGGCCGGACCCGGACAAGCGCAAGACGGCCGAGTTCTGCGAGAACGGCGCGAAGGCCGTCGTCTGGGAGGCCACCCCGGTGCTCGTCCCCCGGGAGTTCTGGGCGGAGCACTCCGTCGACGACCTCGCCGACAAGACCGAGTACTGGCTCGGCATGCAGGGCCGTCTGACGGAACCGGTGTGGAAGCCCGCCGGGAAGGACCACTACGAACCCGTCAGCTGGGAGCGGGCGTTCCGGATCGTCGCCGACAAGCTGAACGGCCTCGACTCCCCCGACCAAGCGTCGTTCTACACGTCCGGCCGCACCTCGAACGAGGCTGCCTTCGTCTACTAGCTGTTCGTCCGCGCGTTCGGCACGAACAACCTGCCCGACTGCTCGAACATGTGCCACGAGTCGACGAGCCTGGCGATGGCCGAGACCGTCGGCATCGGCAAGTCGACCATCGCGTACGACGACTTCGAGGAGACCGAGCTCATCATCGTGATGGGCCAGAACCCCGGCACGAACCACCCGCGCATGCTCACCGCGCTCGAGGACGCCAAGGAGAACGGTGCCCAGATCGTCGCCGTGAACCCGCTGCCCGAGTCGAGCCTGAAGCGCTACAAGAACCCGCAGAAGGTCCGCGGCATCGTCGGCCGCGGCACCGAGATCGCCGACCAGTTCCTGCAGATCCGCCTCGGCGGCGACATGGCCCTGCTCCAGGCGGTCGCGAAGCGCGTGGTGCAGGCCGAGCTCGCAGCCCCCGGCACGGTCGTCGACCACGCCTTCGTCGCGGAGCACACCAGCGGGTACGAGGCGTTCGTCGAGCACATCCTGCAGGTCGACGACGACGAGGTCGTGCGCGCCACCGGCCTGACCATCGAGGAGATCGACGAGCTCGCCGAGCGCTACCTGCGCTCCGAGCGGACGATCATCACCTGGGCGATGGGCATCACGCAGCACACCAAGGCCGTCGACACGATCAAGGAGATCATCAACCTCCTGCTCCTCCGCGGGAACATCGGTCGCCCGGGCGCCGGCGCCTCGCCGATCCGCGGGCACAGCAACGTGCAGGGCGACCGCACGATGGGCATCTGGGAGCAGATGCCGGACTCCTTCCTCGACGCGCTGGCGGAGGAGTTCCACTTCGAGCCGCCGCGGGAGCACGGTGTCGACGCACTCAAGGGAATCGAGGCCATGCAGCGCGGCGAGATCAAGTTCTGGATGGGCATGGGCGGCAACCTCGTCGCCGCCATCTCGGACAGCCAGCTCGCCGAGGCCGCCTTCCGCGGAACCGAGATGACCGTGCAGGTGTCCACCAAGCTGAACCGCTCGCACGCGGTGGTCGGGGACGAGGCCCTCATCCTGCCGACCATGGGTCGCACCGAGATCGACGTGCAGGCGACGGGCCCGCAGTTCGTCTCCGTCGAGGACACCGTGTGCTCCGTGCACGGCAGCCACGGCCAGGTCCCGCCCGTCGCCCCCGGCCTGCTCTCCGAGGTCGCGATCGTCTGCGAGCTGGCGAAGGCAACGCTCGGCGACCGCGTCCCGGTCGCCTGGCAGGCGATGCGCGACGACTACGACGTGATCCGCGAGCACATCAGCCACGTGGTCCCCGGCTTCGACGACTACTCCCGCCGCGCCGGCAGCAAGGAGGGCTTCGTCCTGCCGAACGGTCCGCGCGACTCGCGGACCTTCGCGACGAAGACCGGCAAGGCGATGATCACGGTCAACGAGCTCGAGCACGTGGAACGACCCGAGGGCACCCTGCTGCTGCAGACCCTCCGCGCGCACGACCAGTACAACACGACGATCTACAGCCTGAACGACCGGTACCGGGGCATCAAGAAGGGTCGTCACGTCGTGTTCGTGAACCCGGACGACCTGGACGAGCTCGGCTTCACCGACGGTGACAAGGTCGACATCACCACGGTGTGGGACGACGACGTCGAGCGGGTCCTCCGCGACTACCGGGTCGTCGCGTACCCGAGCGCGCGGGGCTGTGCGGCGGCGTACTTCCCCGAGGCGAACGTGCTCGTGCCGCTGTCGAGCGCGGCGAAGGGCAGCAACACCCCGGTGTCGAAGGCAGTGCCGGTTCGCCTGACCCCGGCGGCGGTGCCCGCGATCGTCTGAGGCGGGCGTGGGCGCGGGTGCGCGGTGCCGCGTGTGCGCGCCCGTGGGCGCGGGCCCGCGCCCGCGGGCGCGGGCCCGGGGGCGTGGGTCTTGCGACACCGCCGCTGTCGTACGACAGCGCGTTGTCGCACGAGCCGCAGGCGAGGGTCGCCGTGCGCCTCTTGCGACACGATCGCTGTCGTACGACAGCGACCGGGTCGCACGAGTCGCACGCGACGCCCACTGCACCCGCGACGGCCACCGCACACGCGCGCGCACCGCGCCCACGCACACCGGGACGGACTGGAGGCACGTTGCCAGCCCGCACCGCGCCTCCAGTCCGTCTCGGTGCCGGTCGGTCAGTCCGCCAGCGACGGGTCCACTGGCGGCTCGTACGGCTCCGGGTGCTCGCCCTGCCAGAGGGCGTCGACCTGGTCGAACTCCCGCGGGTAGCAGTCGACGTCGAACACCTCACCCCCACCCTCCGCGACCGTGTACTGGTACCAGGGCCCGTCCCCACCCGGCGTCGAGCTCCAGATCCCGTCGGCGAAGTACGTGAGCGGGACCACGCCCATCGGGTACCCCGCCTGCGCCATGCACGCCTGCAGCCGGTTGAAGGCCGTCGTGTACTCCTGCAGCGTGACGACCCCGTCCGCGGTCTCGGCGTCCTGCTGCGGTGACGGATCGGCGATCGTCGCCCGTCGTACCCAGGACGCCCACACGGCGTACCGCGCCGACCCGGAGCCCGAGATCGTCACGGTGCTGTTGCCGGAGCCGTCCACCGGGGTCATGCTCCACGGCATCCGGTCGATCTCCTCGGTCGAGGGCAGGCACGGGTCGCCGACGTCCACGCGCGTCCCGTCGACCGCCACCCGGAGGTCCGACCGGTCGAGGCACGTCCACGTCACCGTGACCGCGTCGGCACCGTGCGGTCGGTCGCCCAGCGTGATGGTCCGGTCACCGTGCGTGACGAGGAAGGTCGGGGTCCCGAGCACCGTCGCGTGGTTCCCCTCCTCCACCTGGTACCGCGCCGACGTCGACAGCTCGGACTCGACCGCCGCGTCCGGGTCCGCTCCCGGGAGCGCCGCCGCGGTCAGCCCGCCGGTGAGACCACCGCCGACCACGAAGGCCGCGAGCACGGCGAGCACCGCGCCCCGGGTCGGGCGGCGACGACGGACGGGGGCGGTGCCGGGAGCACCGGACCGGTCGACCTCGGCGACGAGTGCGTCGCGCATCGTGGTCAGGCGTGGGGAGAAGTCGTCGTTCACAGTGCGCCTCCGAGGGGTTCCGCTGTGGCTGTGTAGCGCTGGTGGAGCCGGGCCTTCGCCCGGTGGAGTCGGGACTTGACCGTCCCGGGTCGCACGCCGAGGACGGCGGCGGCCTCACGCTCGGTCAGGCCCTCGAGCACGCAGAGGGTCAGGACGCGCTGGTCGTCGAGCGACAGGCGCCCCATCGCGGCGACGGCCCCGCCGTCCGAGAACCGCTCGGCGGGGTCCGGTGCCGGGTCGGGCGTCGGGAACCGGTCGAGGAAGGCGCGGTGCCGGCGGACCGAGCGACCGACGTTGTGCGCCGTGTTCGTCGCCGTGACGAGGAGCCACGGCAGCAGCGAGTCGTCGACGAAGCGGACGTCCTCGCGGCGACGCCAGGCCTCGAGGAAGGTCATCGCGACCACGTCGTCGGCGTCGGCTGCTGCGGCTGCGGGGACGAGGCCGACCGCGTGTCGTCGGAGCCTCGCGGCGTGGCGGTCGAAGACCCTGCCGAAGGCCTGCCCGTCGCCCGCGAGGCTCAGGGCCCAGTCGGCCCGGTCCCCCGTGATCTGGTTCATGTCAGGTGGTGTCCGCAGGCCGCCGATCGGTTCCCGGCCCGGCGTGTCGGACCGTCACCGGACCGTCACCGGGCCGGCTGCTCAGCCCCGGCCGTCGGCCCGGGGCTGCTCCGTGATCCGCTCCCCGGTCTGCGGGTCCCACCCGATCGTGCGCGGCTCGACCCGCCGCGGACGGCGCTCGGACGGCGGGAACCAGGGGCGGGCCGAGGGCAGGTAGGACAGGACCGCGGCGGCGACGATCGCGACTGCGGTGGCCGCGGTCCAGGTCGGCTCCGCGGCGACCACGGCGATGACCAGGTTCACCGCGGCGGACGCGCTGAGCAGTGCCAGCCAGAAGCGGGCGGTACCGGACCCGCGCGCCATCCGCAGCGTCCCCCAGGCCAGGAAGACGCCGAACCCGATCCCGAGCACGGCGCCGACGATGCCCGCGGGCAGCAGCGCCGGGTCCTCCCGGTCCATGCGCACGATCCGGACCGCCAGCATCACGGCCTGCACGGCGAGCACCACCCACCAGATCGCGACCGCGACGGTCACCACCGTCGGTCGCCCGCCGGTGTCGTCCGCAGTCCGTCCGCGCATCGGTCCCCCTCCGGAACCGTCCGACCCCGTCACTTCCGTACCGAGAACGTACCCGACCCGGTCCGCCGCGACCCGGCACCGAGGACCGAGACGGTGTGCCTCGCGACGCTGAGCGAGGCGGTCTTGTCGAGGGCGATCGAGACGCGCCCCTTCGCGTCCGCCCGCACCCATCCGAGGGTGGTCTGCTCGACGCGGAAGCGCACGCCCTCGCCGGCCCGGAACCCGCCCGCCGAGAACGTCACCCGCTTGCCCCGCTGCACCGTCGCGGCGCTCGACGTCACCGCGGTGGGCTTCGCGAGTGCCTCGGCGCACGGGTCACCGGCGACACCGACGGGTTGGGCGGACGCCACGACACGACCGCCGTCGTCGCGCACCCCGTCGTCCTCGCGCACGGTCAGCGTGCCGGTCGCGTCGCCGAGCACCGCCCCGCCCTGCGTGTTGCTGACGGTCATCGGGTAGCCGGTGGTCGGCGACGTGGACGGGCGTCGGTCACCGAGGACGGGGACGGTCACGGTCCGGCACTGCTCGCCCGGTCGGAACACGACGGGCTGCATGGTCGGCGTGACGCGGTCGTCGTACACCTCGGCCAGGTCGAAGTACGCGGTCGTCGCCTGCTGCGCGGGACGCGAGAGCAGGACGGCCGCACGGACGGTGGTGTGTCCCGAGCCCTCCTCGACCCAGCGGTCCGCGAGCCGGACGGTCGGGCGGTCCACCACGTGCGGGGACCCGACCGAGGACGCCGGCAGTGCCGACAGGTCGCTGAGCAGGACACCACCGTTGCCCGTGGGGACGGTGACGGTGACCTCGCGCACGGTGGTCAGGTCCACGCCGGTGAAGGCCGACAGCGGCACCCGCGCCTGCTGGAGCAGGGTCTTCCGCGGAGCGTTGCGGGTCCCGGGCAGCCGCTGGCCGGCCCGGCTGACGTCGGCGAGCCGCTGCTCGGCGACGTGTCCGGCGGCGTCCCGCAGGCCGAGCGTCACGTCGGCGTTCGTCCGCGAGGTGTCGTCCGGCGCCAGCCGCACGGACAGGTCCGCGTACCCGGACAGGTCGCCACGGGCGGCCGGCACGGCGACGTGCACCTGCCCGCCGGTGGGCGTCCGCGTCGGGACCACGTGCAGCGAGGGTGTCGCGGGCACGGCCGGTGCGAGCCATGCCGGCGTGTAGTCGGGCGCGTTCGACGAGGACGAGACGCAGGCGGGCAGCGCGGGCTTCGCCTGCACGTCGCTGACGCTGGCGCACGTCGCCGCGGTGACCTGCCCGGTCGTCGTGACCGAGCGGTCCGCTGCGGTCAGGAGCGCGAGGTCCCGGCGACTCGCCCCGGGCAGCGACGCGGTCACGCGGACGTCGACCCTGCCGAGCGCGGCGGGCGTGCGACCGCTGCCGTCGAAGTACGGCAGGAACTGCTGCTCGCCGCCCAGGGTCAGCCGGAAGAACCCGCTCACCAGACTCGTGCCGACGGCGGACTGCTTCGCGGCCGACAACCTCGTGCTCGTCTTCGCCTTCGCGCCGCACACCGCGTCGGTGTCGTCCCACCAGTCGTCGGAGGACGCCAACGGGTACTTCCCCGGGGTCCACGTCGTGTTGAAGAAGTTGTGGTTCGCGCCCATCACGAGGATCGACGAGCGCAGCACGTCGTCGCCGTAGGCCGTGCGGGAGTCGTCGAAGAAGTGCTGCCCCTGCAGGTCGGACACGTCCCCGTCGCACGCGGGGAGGACGACCGCGGTGTTCGTGTCCGGCAGCGTCATCCGGCCGAAGTCCGTCGGGGCGAGCGGCAGGACGGACCTGATGCCGAACGGCTTCGACCGCTGCTGGTTCAGCAGGGCGGCGCGGACGACACCGTCGCCGCCGCGGGAGTGCCCCATGAGCCCGACGTCGCCCAGGTCGAGCCTGCCGACGAGCAGCGGCGACAGGCGCTCCTCCTGCCCGGCGTCGGCCCGGCGGAGCAGGTCGAGGTGGTCGAGGACGAGCTGCCCGCGTGCGACCGCTCCCCCGTCGTCGGCGTACGTGCCGTCGAGCGCGTTGATCGCGTTCGCCGAGATCGACACGACGACGTACCCGTTGCTCGCGAGCGCGGTGCCGGCCGCGTCGTAGCCGCGGTAGCTCGGGATGTCGGTCTGCCCGCGGCCGCACGGCCACCCGGCGTCGGTCTCGGTCCCGCCCACGCAGGCCTCGTGCCGTCCGTGCAGGAACACGACCACCGGGCGCTTCCCCGGGGCGCCCTTCGGCAGGAACACGGCGGCGCGCATCTCGCCCTTCCGCCCACCGAACCCGCGCAGGGTCACCGCCTGCGAGCCGAGGTCGTAGTCCGCGCGTGCGACCGCGTACCGGCCGGTCGCCGCGGGGTCGGCGTCGATCGGCGCCGGGGCCTCGGCGGGTGCCGCCTGCGGGGCCGCCGTCTGGGGTGCGGCGGAGACGGTCGACCGGTCGACGTCGCTCGTCCACGCGAGCGAGACGTCCGACGCGCGGGCGACCGCGGGGTCGGCGGTGGTCACGGTGACCTGCCGCTGGTCGAGGCTCGTGCGGGCGACCCCGACGTCCTGCCCGTCGACGACGAGCACCGGCGCCGCCGCGCGGATCGGCAGCGGGGCGTCGAGGTCGAGTGTGACGTCGTAACCGCCGGCGGTCGGGGTGACGGCCCAGTCGTCGCCCTGCGCGACCGGGGCGACCGCTGCGGCGTCCGCGGGGTCGGCGTGTGCGGGCGTCGCGAGGACGCCCGCGAGCACGGTGGCCACCGCCAGGACGGCGGCGGATCGGACGGCGAGTGGTCGCACGGGGTGTCTGGTCACGGTGCCTTCCCTGGGTCGGCCGGGGGCAGCACCCCGCTGCTCGAAACCTAGGGGGCGGGGAGCGGTCGGCGGATCATCCTGCGGGATGACGCGCGGACGCCGTCCGGCCATCCACGGCCGCCGACGCCCCGCGGTCGCCGAACCCGCCCGGTCAGCGGTGCCGGCGCCGGGCGGCGGCCGCGACCACCGCCGCGAGGACGAGCACCCCGGCGAGCGCCGTCGACGCGAGCGCGACCGTCCGGGCGGCACGGGCTGCGTCGAACTGGACCTTCGTGGCGACGTACGACACGGCGTTCGTGTGCGCCCACGGGAAGGCGGGGGCGAGCGGCCAGGCGGTCTGCTCCGCCAGGACGGCGACGACGACCGCGCAGACGGCGAGGACGGCCAGCACGAGGGCGGGGGCCTGGCGGCGGAGGCGGGAGCGCACCGGAGAACGGTAACGCGCGGCGACGCGTCCCACTGACGGACGGGAGGCGCGGTGCGGGCCCGCACCGCGCCTCCCGACCGTCAGGTGCTCGCCACCTGCGTGGGGTGCCGACTCAGACGGACGCCTCGGTGTGCCGGACCTTCCCGACCACGACGTCGACGATCCCGGCCACGAGCGCCGCGGCGACGAACGCCAGCGACACCCCGAGCCCGAGCGGCAGCCCCTGGGCGTAGTCGCCCTTCGAGCTCGCGAGCGTCGAGTAGAAGACGCTGCCGACGGCGGCGATGCCGATGGCCGACCCGACGCGCGCGCCGACCTGGATGAGTCCGCCGGCCGACCCGCCCTGTTGGACGGGGACCTCGGACAGCGTGAGCGTCTGGTTCGGCGAGATGGTCAGGCCGGAACCGATGCCACCGACCAGGAGCGGCAGCACGAGCCACCAGCCGAGGTCCGGCCCGTAGTGGTTCGCGACCACCCAGACGACGCCCCCGAGCCCGATGAGCACGAGGATCGTGCCGACGACGATCAGCTGTCGCCCGAAGCGGTGCACGACCCGGCCGCCGATCGTCGAGGCGATGCCCGACCCGATCGCGAACGGCACGGACGCCAGGCCGGCGAGCAGGGCGGAGTAGTGCAGCCCCGACTGCAGCGCCAGCGTCAACACGAAGAACAGCGGGGTGAACCCGGCGAAGTAGACCGTCGCCAGCCCGACCCCGAGCGAGAACGACCGGCGCCGGAAGAGCGCGAGGTCGATCACCGGCTCCTTCGTCCGTCCGTAGCGACGCTCCCACAGCACGAACAGGACGGCGAACACGACCGCGGCGACGACGAGCCACCACTTCGCGTTGCTCTTCCACTGCTCGGACTGCACGAACGGCAGCAGCAGGGCGATGACCGCTGCGCCGAGCAGCACGATGCCGACCGGGTCGAAGTCGTGCTTCTTGCCACGCTCCGCCTTCGTGGTCGCGGGGAGGTAGCGGAAGGCCAGGAGGATCGTGACGAGTCCGACGGGCAGGTTCACGAAGAAGACGAAGCGCCAGCCGTTCTCGGTGCCGAACGCCGTGATGAGGAGGCCACCGACGAGCGGGCCGATCGCGGTCGCGATGCCGACGGTCGCGCCGAACAGGCCGAAGGCCGTGCCGCGCTCCTTGCCGCGGAACAGCTGCTGGATGAGCGCGGTGACCTGCGGGGTGAGCAGACCGCCGGCCAGCCCCTGCACGAGGCGCGCGATCACCAGCACGAAGCCGTTCGGGGCGAAGCCGCAGAGCGCGCTCGCGACGGTGAACAGTGCGACGCCGATGACGAACATGCGGCGTCGGCCCGAGGCGTCGCCGAGTCGGCCGCCGGGCACGAGCAGCAGGCCGAAGGCGAGCGCGTAGCCGGAGAGGATCCACTGGACCGCCTCGGGCGTGGCGCCGCTCAGGCCGCTCGAGATCGACTGCAGCGCGACGTTGACGATCGACACGTCGAGCAGGACGATGCCGCCGCCGAGCAGGCAGATGACGAGTGCCTTCCAGCGGTTCGGGTCCGGCTCGTCACCGCCGCCGTCTCCTCCGGCGGGGCGGTGGTCGCCGCCGCGCTGCTCGGTGTGCTGCTGCTCGGTGGGGTGCTGCTCGGTGGGGTGCTGCTCGGCCTGCTCCGCCTCGGCGTGCTCGGCGGTGGCGGCGTGGTGCGCGGTGTGGTGCGCGACGGTGGGAGCCGCATCGGGCTCGACGGGTTTGCGGTGTTCGGCTGCCATGACGATCCCACGCTAGGCCGGGCACTCCCCGCGATCCGCAGGATGCGCGGCCGCTGTCCCCCACTGCTCCAGACTGGGGCCATGGAGACCTGCCCGTTCTGCAACATCATCGACGGCAGCGCGCCGGCGACCTGGGTCGAGCGCGAGGAGCACGCGGTCGCCTTCGCACCGCTGCCGGAGTCCGCGCTGGCCCCCGGTCACACCCTCGTCGTGCCCGTCGAGCACACCGCTGACCTGCTGAGTGCCGACCCCACGTCGCTCGCCGCCTGCACGGCGCTCGCACGACGGGTCGCCCGCGCCATGCGGGGTGCGCTCGACGCCACCGGCACCGTCCTCCTGCAGGCGTCCGGCGCCGACGCCGGCCAGAGCGTGGCGCACCTGCACTTCCACGTGGTGCCGTGCTGGCCGGACGACGGCACGACGCACTGGCCGGAGCCGCCGTCCGCACACGAGCACGACGGCGACCCGCACGCGGCGCTCGCGTCGATGTTCGACTGATCCGGAGCGGATGTCATCCCGGAGGAGCACGACGGTCCTCCGCTGAGCCGATCCCGGGACGGCCGCGGTGCGCTGTGATCAGAGGCACGACCACGAGAGGCCCGACATGCTCCGCACCACCACGACCGTCCTGACCGCCGGCGTGCTCGCACTCGCCGCCGTGTCCCTGACGGGCTGCTCGGCCCTCGGCGACGCCGCACACGGCCGCGTCACGTCCGAGGCGTCCACCCGCGCCGACCTCGCGTCGGCTCCTGCCTGGCTGCCGTCCGACGCGGCGGACATCACCGCGGTGTCGGGCACCGGCGGCAAGGAGTCCGCCACGAAGCCGACCACCATGGTGTTCACCAGCCGCGACGGCGTGACCGCGGACGACTGCACGACCACACCCCGCAAGTCCGCCCCGACGATGGACGTCGACGGCGCGCCCGACGTCTACTCGGCGACGTCGGTCGTGCAGTGCGGTGGCTGGTCGATGACCGCGGACGGCGACCGCTGGGTGGCGTGGACGCCGAACCCGGGCGACGGCGGGTCCTGAGCGTGTCCCGTCACCGCGGGCGGCGTCGGCGAGGCGACCACCGCCTCCCGTTCCGGACCCTCGTGGAGGACCCCGCGACCGTCTCCGTGGCCGCGTTGTCCGCCGGGCTCGGCGCCCTGGTGGTGACCGGCGCCGACGCCGCGGACCGCATCGTCGAGCTCGGTGACCGCACCGGCTCCAGCGGCACGGTCGCGCTCATCCTGCCCGTCGTCGCGTGGGTCTTCATCGGGATCGCGCTCTACGTCAGCGCCGTCGTCGCGTCGAACACGTGCGCGACGGTGATCGCCGGCCAGACCCGGTCCCTGGCCCTGCAGCGCGTGCTCGGCGCGACCGGCGCCCACCTCCGTCGCCAGGTGACCCGCACCGGCCTGGTCAGCGGTCTCACCGGCGCCGTCGTCGGCACCGTGCTCGGCACCGTCGCCGCCGACGCCGCGCTCGCCCTCGCGGCTGCCCTCGGATCGCTCCCGCCGTTGGGCGTGCTCCTCCCGCCCGCGGTGGTGCCGATCGGGCTGCTCGTCGCCGCGATCACCACGGTCGCGTTCCGCGTCGGTTCGCGCGCGGTCCTCGCCATCCCGCCACTGCGTGCGCTCGCGGCCGGCATCGAACCGCCGCCGGGCGAGACCCGCTCGGTCGGTCGGTCCGTCACGGCCGGCGCGCTGTTCCTGCTCGGCGCCGGCGGCCTCGGGGTCTCCGTCGTCCTCGGGGCGTCGAGCGTCGACGCACTGCTGCTCGCCGTGGCGTGCGGCGCGCTGTCCTTCACGGGCGTGGTCGTCGCCGCACCGGTGCTGCTGCCCGCGGTCCTCCGGCTGGTCGCCGTCGCGTCCGCCCGTGCCGTCGTGCCCGCGATGGCCGCGCGCAACTCGCTCCGCGCCCCGAAGCGGACCGCGCGGGCGACCGTCGGGCTGCTCATCGCCGTGACGCTCATGGCGACCTTCTCGGTCGGGTTCGCGACGTACGCGACCATGCTGCAGCGGCAGGCCGCCGGCGACCCGGTCTACTACCAGGGCATCGAGGAGCAGTTCGACCAGCTCGCCGTGATGTTCACCGGGCTCGTCGGCGCCGCCGGCATCATCGCCGCCGCCGGGGTGGTCGCGGTGACCGCGCTGACCGTCGCGCAGCGGAGCCGCGAGCTCGGACTGCTGCGGGTCGTCGGTGCCACCCGGCAGCAGGTCCGGGCGCTCGTGCTCGTCGAGACCGCGATCACCATCGCCGTAGCCGTCGTGCTCGGGGTGCTGCTCGGCACGGCGTACGGCTGGGCCGGGGCGTCCACGCTGCTCGGCGCGACGAAGGGTGCGGAGCTGATCCCGCCCGTCGTACCGGGGTGGCTCCTCGTCGTCGTGCTCGTCGGGGCGTCGGCCACCGGGCTCGCCGCGGCGCTGGGGCCGGCGGCGCGCGCGCTGCGGGCGGCGCCGGTGGAGGCGCTGCGGTACGAGTAGGCGCGGCAGCCGGGGCGGTCAGAACCAGCGGAGCAGGAGCTGCTCGACGACGTTCCGTGCGACACCCAGCGGGCCGGCGATCGGCTCACCGGAGTCCCGCCCCACCGCCCGGAGCAACGCGTCCTGCGCCGCGTGGTGGTCGTCGCGCTCGTCCTCGGAGTACGACTCCGGCGGCGTCGTCCGACCGGTGCTGACGGCCTCGACGCGCGCGACGCCGTACCGGAACCCGACCGGCCGCGGTGCGGACTCGATCATGGCGACGACGCGCTCGTGGGAGTGGGTGTCCGTGCACCCGGCCGCGCTGCGGATCAGGTCCGTCAGGCCGCGCATGCCCGCCTCCGACGACACCGACCGCACCTGCACGAGCCGCGCGCGACTGCACAGGTCGTACAGCAGGCCCTCGTCCACGGCGGTCACCGGTCGTCGCCCGGAGCGGGGCCCGCGGCACGGCGGACGAGGTCACGGAGCTGCGCCTCGACCGCGTCGGTCCACTCGACGACCGCGTACGAGGTGGCCCAGATCGCGCCGTCGTCCAGCGCGGCGTCCTGCTGGAAGCCGACCGTGGCGTACCGCGACCCGAACTTCGCGGCCGGCTGCACGAACGTCACGACCTTGCCGTCCCGGGCGTACGACGGGAAGCCGTACCAGGTCTTCGGATCGAGGTGGGGCGCGACCTCCGTCACCAGGACGTGGAAGCGCGAGGCCAGGGTCCGGTCGAAGCCGGTGAGCTGCTCGACGGCGACGGTGCAGGCCTCGCGCTCGGCATCACGCTTGGCCGCGCCCTTCAGCCCCCGCGTCGCCCGGCGCTCGTCGGCGGCCTGCTGCATCGCCGCACGTTCCGCCTCGCTGAACACGGTCCCCATGTCGACTCCCTCGTCAGGGGCGGTGCGCCCGCCCGCCGTCGGCCGGTCCGCGCAGCGCCCGGACCCCGTCGCCGAGCATCATCGCGCATCCGCGTCGCACGTGTCGAGCGCGTCGAGCGGCGGGGGCGTGCTGCCGCCGCCGCTCGTCGTCGCCCGGTGACCGACTCCGTCGGGGGCGTCGGGGACCGTCCGGATCCGGAGAACGAAGGACGGTCGTCCTGCCCCTTCCACGGGGGCCGTCGGCGTCGTAGGGTTTGCAGCGTTGTAAAGCAGCCGCCGAACCGGGCGGCCGCGGTCACGGCCGTCGAACGGCCCGATGGACGACGTCGTCCACGAGGAGCACACTTGCGCGCCAACCCCGTCCGTTCCCGAGGGCAGCGCCGCGCGCTGGCCTCGGCCCTCGTCGCTGCGACCGCGCTGAGCATGCTCGGCCTCACGGCACTCCCCGCCGCCGCCGACCCGGCAGCGGCACGCACCGTCGTCTCCGGCCAGGCCCGGTTCGAGGTGCTCTCCCCCACCCTGATCCGGACCGAGTACGCCGGCGACACGGAGTTCACCGACGGCAGCACCTTCAACGTCATCGGCCGCGACGACTTCGCACCGACGCCGTTCACGAAGACCGAGCGGGACGGGTGGCTCACGCTCGACACCGGCGCGATGACGGTGCGGTACAAGGAGGGCTCGGGGGCGTTCACGCAGGACACCCTCCAGACCACGGTGACCCTGCCGTCCGGGCAGCGCGTCGCCGGCACGCCCTGGGTGACGGAGCCGACCCCGTCGTGCACGACCGGGTCACTGTGCGAGGCCGAGGCGCTCGGGCTCACCGGACTCTCGCTCGCGACCGACCACGGCGGCTACACCGGCGCCGGGTTCGCCGCCGGGTTCGAGAACGTCGGCAACGCGCTGACCTTCACCACCACCGTGCAGCAGACCGGCACCCACGACCTCGCCGTGCGGTACGCGAACAACCAGGGCGGCGACGGCAAGGTCGAGACCCGCACCCTCAGCATCGTCGTGGACGACGCAGCACCGGTCACCCTGCGCCTGCCCGCGGGCGCGAACTGGGACGAGTGGAAACAGACCACCGCTCCGCTCGCCCTCACCGCCGGTCAGCACACGATCCGCATCGAGCGCACCGCGACCGACTCCGGCCGCGTGAACGTCGACAGCCTGGCCGTCGTGCCGACCGGCGCCGCCTACCCGGCCCCGTCGACCACCGTCGCCGGACAGGACTGCGCCTTCGGCGGCGTCTGCCAGGCCGAGGACACGGCACTCACCGCACCGGCGACCGTGGCCACGAACCACAACGGCTCCGCCGGGACCGGCTTCGTCGCCGGGTTCGAGCGTGCCGGCGCGCAGATGACCGTGCACGTCACCGGTGTCCCGGCCGCGGGCGACCACGTCCTGCAGGTCCGGTACGCCAACGGCTCCGCGAACGTGCCGACGCTGACCGCGGCCCCGGCCGGTCATGCGGCCACCACGGCCCAGCTGCCGAGGACGAGCGGCTGGGACTTCTGGAACACCGTCTCCGTCCCGGTGCACCTGGCTGCGGGCACGAACGACGTCGTCATCGGCTGCCCGACCGTCGCGGACAACTGCAACGTGAACTTCGACACGGTCGCCGTGGTCGACACCGCATCGCCGATCCTGGCCGCGCACGCCCCGCTCGGCGGGTACCGCCGCGACCTCGACACCGCGAACGGCTCCGTGAGGACGAACCCGGGTCTGCTCTACCAGGACGGCTGGTCGCTCCTCGACGACAGCGCCTCGGCGCTGTACGACCGGGCGACGGACACCGTCACCCCCGCCGGTGACCACGGCGGGGAGCAGTACCAGGACGGCTACGTCTTCGGGTACGGCACCGACCACCGCCGCGCGCTCCGGGAGCTCGCCGTGCTGACCGGACCGACGAAGCTGCTGCCCCGCTGGGCCTACGGCGTCTGGTACTCCGAGTACTACGACCGCTCGCAGGCCGACTACCTGGCGATCGCGAAGCGGTTCCGGGACGAAGGTGTCCCCGTCGACGTCATGGCGATCGACACCGACTACAAGATCGGCAGCCCCACCGACGAGGGTGACAGCAAGTGGGACGGCTGGTCGGTCGACCCGGCCCGCATCCCGGACATGACCGGTCTGCTCGCCGACTGGCACGCCGACGGCATCCACAACACCCTGAACATCCACCCGTCGATCTCGAGCAAGGACCCGAAGTTCGCGCAGGCGCAGGCCACAGCGAAGGGGAAGCTCACGAAGGGCGACGGCGACCGCTACCTGTTCGACTGGTCCGACCCCGACCAGCTCCGGGCCTACTTCGACCTGCACACGTCGCTCCAGCCGAAGGGCGTCGACATGTGGTGGCTCGACTGGTGCTGCAGCGAGAACTCGAAGTACTCGGCGAACGGTGTCACCCCCGACGCGTTCATCAACCAGCAGTACGCGAAGGCCACCGACGAAGCCCTCGGCGGCCGCGGACTGGCGTTCTCGCGGGCGTACGGCTCGCTGACCGCGGGCGGCTACGGCAACCCGCAGGCGGTCCCCACCGGGCCCTGGGCGGACAAGCGCACCACGGTGCACTTCACCGGCGACACCACGTCGTCGTGGGACATGCTGCTGGCCGAGGTCGGGTACACCCCGGGTGAGTCCGCGGCGACCGGTCTGGCGTCGATCAGCCACGACATCGGCGGCCACAACGGCGCGCAGTACGGCATCGACGGCGCCGAGGAGGGCACCACCCAGCTGCCCGGTGACCTCTACGCCCGCTGGGTGCAGCTCGGCGCCTTCCAGCCGATCGACCGCCTGCACAGCAACCACAGCGACCGGCTGCCCTGGCAGTACCCGGCCCCCGCGAACGCCTCGGCAAAGCAGTTCCTGAACCTCCGCGAGGACCTGGTCCCCCTTACCTACACCCTCGCCGCGCAGGCCACGAAGACCGGCACCCCGATCCTGCAACCGCTCTACCTGCAGTACCCCGAGGCGCAGGAGTCCTACGCCCAGGCCGGTTCCGAGTACCTGTACGGCAAGGACGTCCTCGTCGCCCCGGTGACGACCGCGAACGACGCCGGGACCGGGACGGCGACCCGCTCGGTGTGGTTCCCGGCCGGCAGCTCCTGGACCGACTGGTTCACGGGGAAGACGTACGCCGGTGGCACGACCGCCGACGTGACGACCGGACTCGACAGCATGCCGGTGTTCGTGAAGAGCGGCGGCATCGTCCCGACCCGCTCGCAGCACGTCGCGAACGACGCCGCACCGCTCGACGCCGTCACCCTGACGGTGGCGACCGGCGCGGACGGTGCCTTCGACCTGTACGAGGACGCCGGCGAGGACACGACCACGACGGCGGGCGTGACCGCGGAGGCGGCGGCGGGCAGCGCCTCCACGGCCGTCCGCTACACGCAGCAGGCGACCGGCGGCACGCTCGACGTCGCCCCGGTCGACGGCACGTTCGCCGGGCAGGTGCGGGACCGCTCGTGGACGGCGACGTTCACGGACGCCGACCGGCCGGAGACCGTCACCGTCGACGGCCGCGCGGTCGCGGACACCGAGTGGACCTACGACGCCGCCACGCGCACCATCAGCGTGCCGGTCGCCGAACGGTCCGTGTCGGAGCGCACCGTGGTGCGGTTCAGCACCGTCGCAGCCGCGACGCCGACCCTGCAGGTCACGGACCCGGAGGTGACCGCGGGCACCGCCCAGACGGTGACCGGTTCGGGCTTCCCGGCCGACACCGACGTGGTGCTCGCGACCACGCCGGACATCGGCGGCACCACGACGCACACCGACGCGGACGGCGCCTTCTCGGCCGACCTCGCCGTGCCGTCCTCCGCCTCCGGACGGGTCACGGTCACCGCGTCGGTCGGCGACACGGTCCTCGCCCGGGCAGCGTTCACGGTCACGCCGACCGCGGCCGGACCGAGCCCCGCACCGACCACGCCGCCGACCACCGCTCCGGGCACGTCTCCGGGCACGTCTCCGAGCACGTCGCCGGGAGCATCGCCGGGAGCCGGGACGCCGGGCGGTACCGGATCGGCGGGCGGCGACGGCGCAGGAGCCGCAGCCCCCGGCACGGACGCAGCCGGTGACCGTGACGGCGACCTCGCGTGGACCGGTGCGGCGCTGCTGCCGCTCGCGCTGCTCGCGGCCGGGTTGCTCGCCGCTGGCGGGGTCGTGCTGACGATGCGTCGCCGACGTCGGGCGCGCGGCTGACGCAGCACGTGACGGACGGGAGGCGCGGTGCCGGCTGGCACCGCGCCTCCCGTCCGTCGTCGGCGAGCGTCAGAGCTCGACGGTGCCGTTCTCGATCGGGTCGCGGTCGGGGTCACGGGTGACCGCGGCACGCACGGTCTTCGCCATGAACGAGACCGTGCTCTTCGGCCCCTCCCAGTACTCGGCCGAGTCCGCCGACACCTTGATCAGCGCGAGCCCCGGCGTCTCGAGCCCGTCCGGGAACCACGCCTGCAGCGGCTTCGCCCAGAGCTGCTCGGCCTTCTGTCGGTCGTGCACGACGCTCGCGCGGCCGGCGAGCGAGGTCCACGAGTGCCCCTTCGTGTCGGAGAACGCGACGTTCACCTCGGGGTGCGCGGCGATCTGGCGGGCCTTCGCCGAGTCGTCGTAGGCGAAGAACCAGAGGTCGCCGTCGAACTCGGCCTCCTGGATCGCCATCGGCCGGCTGACGTGGCGGCCGTCCTCGGTCATGGTGGTCAGCATCGCCACGTCGGCGCTGCCGAGCAGTTCCGCGACGTGGTGCTGGTCGTCGTACTGGTCGTCCTGTGTGGTTCCGGGCATGGTGGTCCCTCTTCCGTCGGGTGACAGCTTCGTGTCGCTCCGCACGGTACGCGCCGCCGTCGACCGACCGGTCACCGTTCGAGCAGCATCCGGCGTGCCAAGCGCGCGAGTTCGCGGGTGGCCGGGGACAACGCGACGCCGGAGCGCTGCACCAGGGCGATCACGTCGTGCAGCGGTTCCGCGAACGGCACCGTGTGCAGGCCCGCCGGGAAGTTCCGGCCCGCCACCACAGCGCCGGACACGATCGTGTCCCCGGCGCCGCGGGCGACGAGGTCGAGCGCCGAGTCGATGTGCTCGACCTCGATCCGCGGCACCAGCGACACCCCGGCGAACTGGGCGCGTTCGGCGAGCTGCCGGCGGGTCGGGTCCCGCCACCCGTAGTGCGCGTCGTACAGCACGAGGTCCGTCGCGGCGAGGTCCTCGATCGTCACGGGTCGCGCCGTGCGCTCCGGGTCGGCCGAGGCGAACAGGACGTCGTCGCGGCGGAGCGGTGTCACCTCGAGCCCCTCGGCGTCGATCGGCAGGACCACCAGGCCCGCCTCCAGCTCACCGGCGGCGACGGCCTCGGCGACCTCGACCGAGTTCAGCCCGATCACGCGGAGCCGGACGTCCGGGTACCGGGCATGGAACCGTTCGAGCAGCCGCGACAGGAAGTAGTAGTTCGCGTTCCGCAGGAGGCCGAAGGTGGCGACGCCGCCCTGCAGGCTGGTGAGCTCGCGGAGCGAGCGGTCGGCAGCGTCCGCCGCCTCGACGGCCTGTCGTGCGTGCGGGAGCAGGCCCTCGCCCGCCGCGGTCAGGACGAGACCCCGGCTACCGCGGGTGAAGAGCCGGACGCCGTAGGTCTCCTCCATGCGCTTGACGAGTTCGGACACCGACGGCTGCGCCATCCCGAGCTGCACGGCGGCCGCCGAGAACGAGCCGGCGGTCACGATCACCAGGAAGGCGCGCAATTGTGTGAGCGTCACAGGGTCACCCTATGGCTGACCGTGGATCATCGGCCCTTGTCCTCTGCCGGACCCGCAGTCAGGCTCGTCACCATGAAGATCAGCCCCCGCTTCTCCGCCGACAACGCGCACCGGTTCTCGTTCGTCAAGGCCCCCGAGGTCGACGCCCCCGAGGCGCAGCGCGACCCCGCGGTCGCCGAGCGCGTCGCCGGGATGCTGGCCGAGATCGCTGCCGACGGGATCGAAGCCGTGCGGCGGTACGCCACGGAACTCGACGGCGCCGACGTCGTCGAGCTCACGGGCGACGAGCTCGCCGCCACCGGCGACCGCCTCGACCCGGCGCTCCGCGCGGCCATCGAGCTCGGTGCCGAGCGGACCCAGCAGTTCGCACGGCTCCAGCGCGACCACCTGACCGACTTCGAGGCCGAGCTCCTGCCGGGCCTGACCGTCGGCCAGCGCTACGTCCCGGTCGGCAGTGTCGGCGCGTACCTGCCTGCCGGGCGCTTCCCCCTCACCGCGAGCGCGTTCATGAGCGTCGGCGTCGCGAAGGCCGCCGGTGTGCCCACCGTCATCGCCTGCACGCCGCCGCAGCCGGACGGCGGCGTCAACGCCGCGGTCGCCTACGCCGCCTACGTCTCCGGCGTGGACCGGCTGTTCGTGGTCGGCGGCGTCCAGGCCCTGGCGGCGATGGCCTTCGGGCTCCTCGGCGAGGCCCCGGTCGACATGATCGTCGGCGCCGGCAACGCGTTCGTCGCCGAGGCGAAGCGCCAGCTGTTCGGCACCGTCGCGATCGACCTGCTCGCCGGCCCGTCCGAGGTGGCGGTCATCGCCGACGAGACGGCCGACCCGGAACTCGTCGCGGCGGACCTGCTCGGCCAGGCGGAGCACGGACCGAACTCGCCCGCCGCCCTCGTCACGACGTCGCGGGCGCTCGGTGAGGCGGTCGTCGCCGAGGTCGAGCGGCAGCTGCCGACCCTCTCGACGAACGCCATCTGCGGTCCTGCCTGGCACGACTTCGGCTCCGTCATTGTCGTGGACGACCGCGAGTCCGCGGTGGCGGTCATGGACGAGCTCGCGCCCGAGCACCTCGAGGTGCAGACGGCGGACGACGCCTGGTACCACGACCACCTCACGAACTACGGGTCGCTCTTCATCGGCCCGTGGAGCACGGTGGCGTACTCGGACAAGGGCATGGCGGGCACGAACCACACCCTGCCGACCGCCGGCGGCGCGAAGCACAGCGCCGGGCTGTCCGTCTCCCGCTTCCTCAAGCCCCTCACCTACCAGCACATCGCCCGCGAGGCCACCCCGGCCCTCGCCGACGCCGTCGACGTCATCTCGGCCAGCGAGGGCATGTCCGCCCACCGCGCGACCGCGACGCTCCGCACCGACCGGCTCCACCGCAGCACGCTCTCCTCCCCCGAACTCACGACCCGGAAGTGACCATGACCGCAGCAGCACGACGGCGACCCCTGCTCGCCGCACTCCCAGCCATCGGACTCGTCGTCGCCCTCGCCGGCTGCTCCGCTCCGGGCGCCGGCGGCTCCACCCAGGGCGCCGACCAGCCGGACGTCACGAGCAAGGTGACGGCGGCGGACGTGGACAAGGGCGGCGACACCACCCTGACGATGTGGGCGGACGTCGCCGAGAAGCCCCTCATGGAGAAGCTCGTCCCCGCGTACGAGAAGGCGTACCCGAACGTCGACGTGAAGATCACGTACAAGAGCTTCGACGACCTGATCGCCACCGTCGTGAACGCCGCGAACTCCACGAACGCGCCCGACGTGTTCCAGGGCAACATCGGCTACGCCGTCGACGGCGCCCTCGTCAAGGGGAAGCTCGTCCGGCCGCTCGACGACGTCGCGAAGACCTACGGCTGGACGTCCGGCACCGGCGCGTCGACCCTGGCGCCCTCGAAGTGGAAGGCCGACGGGAGCACGTTCGGCTCCGGCACCCTCTACGGCATGTCGCCCATCAGCGAGGTGCAGGGCATCTACTACGACAAGGCGAAGCTCGACGCGCTCGGCCTGCAGCCGCCGACCTCGATCAAGGACCTCGAAGCCGACCTGGCGAAGGCGAAGGCGGCCGGCGAGCAGCCGATCGTCCTGGGCAACTCGGACCAGTACGCAGCGACGCACGTCTTCTCCGACATCGCCGCCACGACGCAGGAACCGAAGGACATCGCCGACTGGATCGGTGGCGCATCGGGCAGCACCTTCGAGACCTCCGGCAACGTCGAGGCCGCGCAGACCATGCGTGACTGGGCCGAGAAGGGGTACTTCGGGACCGGGTACGACGGCCTCAGCAACGAGGACGCGATCGCGCGCTTCGCCGGCGGCGACGGTGTGTTCTTCGTCGGCGGTTCGTGGAACGGCGCGTCGCTGAACGCGAAGGAGTTCGGCTTCGGCTCGCTGACCTCGGGCGGCGTCGGCGCGACCGCGTCGCCGTGGCACATCAGCACGAAGTCCGAGCACCAGGAGGCAGCGGTCGCGTTCCTCGCCATGCTGCACACGCCGCAGACCGGCCAGTGGATCCTCGACACCGGTCGCCTGCCGGTCGTGACCGACGGCGTCTCGAGCTCGGACCCGCTGCAGGAGCAGACCCTCACGGCGCTGAAGGAGACCATCGCCGCCGGCACCCAGGTCGGCTACTACGACTGGACCACCACGGACATGCTGACGAAGATGGGCGGCTCGCTCCAGGAGGTGATGGCCGGCAGGACCACCCCGAAGGCCTTCACCGAGACGGTCCAGGAGACCTGGGCGAAGGCGCACGGCTGACATGACGACCGCACTCGCCCAGCGGGGCGAGGACCGGGAGGCCGTCCGGGCGACGCGACGAACGCGTCGCTCGGCGGCCTCGCGCCCCAGCTGGTCCTCGCTGCTCTACGTCGCCCCGGCACTCGCGTTCTTCGTGGTGTTCGTCGTGGTCCCGATCGTCCAGTCCGTCCGGATCTCGTTCTACGACTGGGACGGCATCTCGGTCGCCACCCCGGCCGGACTCTCGAACTACGCCGCGGTCTTCTCCGACGCCGACCTCCGCGAGGCGCTCGGTCACTCCCTCGTCCTGCTCGTCTTCTACGCCGCGCTCCCGGTGCTCGTCGGCCTGCTGCTCGCCGGCGCCATGTCCCGCATCCGGATCCACGGCCTCACGGTCCTCCGCGCGGTGCTGTTCCTGCCCCAGATCCTGTCGAGCGTCGTCGTCGCCGTGGCCTGGCGCGGCATCCTCGCCGACGACGGGCCCGTCAACGGCGCGCTCCGTGCGGTCGGGCTCGGTGGGCTGACGCACACGTGGCTCGGCGACTTCGGGACCGCGCTGCCGTCCATCGGCCTCATCGGCACCTGGGTCGAGTACGGCCTCTGCATGGTCCTGTTCCTCGCCGGCATCGCGACGATCGACCGGTCGCTCTACGAGGCGGCCCGGCTCGACGGCGCCGGAGCGTTCCGCGAGTTCACGGCCGTCACCCTGCCGGCACTCCGCCCGCAGATCTCGATCGCGCTCATCCTGACGATCACGTTCGCGCTCCGGAACTTCGACCTCATCTGGAACACGACGCGCGGCGGTCCGGGGACCTCGACCACGGTGCCGAGCGTGTTCGTGTACCAGGACGCGTTCCAGGACCGCGCCCTCGGCCAGGCCTCGGCCCTCGCGGTCGTCCTGACCGTGCTCATCCTCGTGGTCGTCGGCGTCGTCCAGCTCGCGTTGCGCGAACGTCCCGACCGCGACCGACGGAAGGGGGTCCGCGCATGAAGGTCACCCGCACCGAGTCGGCGCTGACGCACGCCGTGCTCGTCGTCGCCGCGCTGGTCGCCGCGTTCCCGCTCGCGTCGGTCGTCGTCACCTCGCTGGGCGGCGGGCGGCCGGGAGGCGCGGCGGGCGCCGGCAGCGGCGGCTTCGGCAACTACGTGGCCGCGTGGACGCAGGGCGGGTTCGGTTCCGCGCTCGTCTCCAGTGCCGTCGTGGCGATCACCGTCGTGGTGGTCACCGCCGCCGTCGCGTGCCTCGCCGGCTACGCCCTCGCGCACATGCGCGTTCCCGGTGGCCGTGTCCTGCTCGGTCTGCTGCTCGTCGGCCTCGTCCTGCCCTACGAGGTCACCGTGCTGCCGCTCTACCAGATGCTCGCGGGATGGGGCCTGGTCGACACCTACTGGGCGCTGATCCTGCCGCAGGTGGGTCTGTCCGTCCCGCTCGGTGTGTTCTGGATGCGGTCGTTCTTCGCGTCCGTGCCGGTCGAGCTGCTCGAGGCCGCACGGATCGACGGCGCCGGACGGTTCCGCATCCTGCGCGACGTCCTCATGCCGGTCGCGATGCCCGCGGTCGCCACCCTCGCGACGATCCTCTTCCTGTTCACGTGGAACGAGTTCCTGCTCGCGTTGGTGCTCGTACCGCAGAACGAGGCCGTGCAGACGGCCCCGCTGTCGCTGTCGTTCTTCTCCGGAGCGGAGCGTGGCGCCCAGCCCGACGTCACCGCGGCCGCAGCCGTCCTGGTCGCCCTGCCGATCGTCGTCGCCTACGTCGTCCTGCAGCGCCGACTCATCACCGGGCTCACCGAGGGGGCCGTCAAGTGAGCGGCATCACCCGGGTCCGGTGCGACCAGGTGTCGCCGGTGCTCGGCGACGTCGAGGCGAACGCCGCGTTGGTCGTCGCCTCGGTGGAGCGGGCGCTGACCGACCGCGTCGACGTGCTCGTCCTGCCCGAGCTCGTCACCTGCGGGTACGTCTTCCGTGGCCGCGACGAGGCGCTGCGGAGCGCGATCACGACCGACGACCCCCTGTTCGTCCGGATCCGGGAACTCCTCGACGGCACCGACACCGTCGTCGTGTTCGGCTTCGGCGAGCGCCAGGGCCAGCGGGTCCGGAACAGCGTCGCCGTCGTCGACGCATCGGGTACTCGTACCGTGTACCGGAAGACGCACCTGTGGGACCGCGAGACCCTGGTGTTCGACGTCGGCGACGAGGCTCCCCCGGTCGTCGACACCGTGCACGGCCGGATCGGCGTGCTCGTCTGCTACGACATGGAGTTCCCCGAGATGCCCCGCATGCTCGCCCTCGCCGGCGCCGACCTGATCGCGGTCCCGACGAACTGGCCCGTCGGCGAGCACCCCGAACGCGACCGCGTCGCCGAGGTCATCGCCGCACAGGCCACCGCCCGCGGCAACGGGGTCTTCATCGCCTGCTGCGACCGCGCCGGCACGGAGCGGGGGCAGGACTGGAACGAGGCGAGCGTCATCGTCGACCAGTTCGGCTGGGTCGTCGCCGAGGCGCCGACCGCCGCCGGGAGCACCGCCGTCACCGCCGACGTGTTCCCGACGCTCGCGCGCGACAAGTCGACGAGCCCGCACAACGACTGGCTCGGGGACCGCCGCCCCGCGCTCTACGAACGAGAGGTCCCGCGCGCATGACGCCCGAGCACGACTGGTGGCGCACCGCCGTCATCTACCAGGTCTACCCGCGGTCGTTCGCGGACCACGACGGCGACGGCACCGGTGACCTGCCCGGCATCACCGCGCGCCTCGACCACGTCGCGGCGCTCGGCGCGGATGCCGTCTGGTTGTCGCCCTTCTACCCGTCACCGCAGGCCGACGGTGGCTACGACGTGGCGGACTACCGGACCGTCGACCCGATGTACGGCACCGACGCCGACGCGGACGCCCTGATCGCCCGCGCGCACGAGCTGGACCTGCGCGTCATCGTCGACCTGGTGCCCAACCACTGCTCCGACCAGCACGAGCTGTTCCAGCGGGCGCTCGCGGCGCCTCCCGGCAGTGCCGAACGGGCGGTGTTCCACTTCCGGGACGGGCGTGGGCCCGAGGGCGACGAGCCGCCGAACGACTGGGAGTCGATGTTCCAGGGGCCGGCCTGGACCCGGGTGCGCGAGGCCGACGGCCGCCCCGGCCAGTGGTACCTGCACCTCTTCGCGCCGGAGCAACCGGACTGGAACTGGGACGACCCCCGCGTGCACGAGGAGTTCGCGACCACGCTGCGCTCCTGGCTCGACCGTGGTGTCGACGGGTTCCGCGTCGACGTCTGCGACGCGATCGTGAAGGCGCCGGGGCTGCCGGACTGGCCGCACGCCACGCACGGGGTCGTCGAGCCGGTCGACGGCGTCATGCCGCCCATGTGGGACCAGGAGGGCATCCACGACGTCTTCCGCGAGTGGCGCCGCATCCTCGACGAGTACGACGGCCAGCGGATCCTGTGCGCCGAGGCGTGGTTGCCACCCGAGCGCACCGCCAGGATCGTCCGTCCGGACGAGATGCACCAGGCGTTCAACTTCGCCTACCTGTCGCTGCCGTGGGACGCCGACGCGATCCGCGCGACCGTCGACACCAGCCTCGCCGCGAACCAGGCCGTCGGTGCGCCCACGACCTGGGTGCTCTCGAACCACGACGTGATGCGGCACGCCAGCCGCTTCGGCTACGACGGACCGGTCGAGCTCGAGTCCGGCGTCGGCACCGACGACCCGCAGCCGGACCGTCCCCTCGGGCTGCGGCGTGCCCGCGCTGCGACGCTGGTGATGCTCGGGCTGCCGGGGTCCTCGTACCTGTACCAGGGCGAGGAACTCGGTCTGCCCGAGGTCACGACGCTGCCCGACGACGTGCGGCAGGACCCGGTGTGGGAGCGATCCGGCCGGACGATCCGGGGCCGGGACGGCTGCCGCGTCCCGATCCCCTGGACCGCGGACGAGCCCGCGTTCGGCTTCGCCTTCGGTGCCGACGCTGACACGTGGCTGCCGCAGCCCGACGACTTCGGACGGTTCGCCGTCGACCGGCAACGCGACGATCCGCGGTCGACGTTGACGATGTACCGCGCGGCGCTCGCGGTCCGCCGTGCGCACGACCTCGGCGCCGGGGAGCTCCGGTGGCTCGACGACCTGACCGTGCCGGGTACCGGCGTGCTCGCGTGGTCGAACGGCTCGGTCGCGGTCGTCGCCAACACGGGCCGGTCACCGGTCGCGCTGCCGGACGGCGAGGTGCTCGTCGCATCCGTCCCCGACGCCGTGCAGGACGGACACCTGCAGCGCGACGCGGCCGTCTGGGTTCTGCTGCGTACGTCTGGGCACTGACGGAGGACGGCTCGACCGTCGAACCGCCGAAGCGCCGAACCGCCGAACCGCCGAAGCGACGTCGAACCACGGGTACCCCCTGGTTCGGCGTCGCTTGCGTGGTTCGTCTCGAGCGCCGCGGCGTCGCTGGAGCCGGTCAGCGCGCGAGCAGTTCCTCACTCAGGTCCCAGAGCCGCTCGGCGGCCTCCGGGTCGAGTGCCCACGGGCGCACGCCGACGAGCGGCACGTCGTCGGACGCCGGGACCGCCTCGGCGCAGTCCTCGAAGTAGCGCCCGCCGACGCCCTCGACCAGCGGCGAAGCCGCGAGCAGCACCGACGTCGCAGCGCCCTGCTCGGGCGTCTTGAAGCCCTCGGCCGGCGAGCCGTCCTCGTGGACGATCCCGATCGCGAGCGCCTGCTCGTGTGACAGGTGCCGGGACAGGTCGGTGAGGATCCCACCGGGGTGCACGGCGTTCGCCACGATGCCCTCGGACCGCCAGCGGCGCGTCGCCTCGACCGCGAACAGGACGTTCGCGGTCTTCGACTGGCCGTAGGCGACCCACGGGTCGTACGGACGGCGCGCGAACATCGGGTCGTCGAGGTCGACGCCCGCGGTGTGGTGCCCGGCGGAGCTCACGAGGACGACCCGTGACGGTCGACCGCGCTCCTCGGCTCCGGCACGGAGGGCGTCCCGCAGGCCGGTGACCAGCGCGTGGTGTCCGAGGTGGTTCGTGGCGAACTGCAGCTCCCACCCGTCGGCCGTCCGGCGTTCCGGTGTCGCCATGACGCCGGCGTTGCCGACGACCACGTCGACCGGCCCCGTCCATGCGTCGACGAAGGCACGGACCGACCCGCGGTCGGACAGGTCGAGCGGCCGGACCTCGACCTCCGCCCCCGGCACGGCACCGCGGAGACCGTCGGCCGCGCGCTCGCCCTGCTCGGTGTTCCGGACGGCGAGGACGACGCGGGCACCCGCGCGCACGAGCGACTCGGACGTCGCCGCACCGATGCCCGACGCGCCGCCGGTCACGATCACCCGGAGGCCGTGCAGGTCGAGTCCGCGAAGGACGTCGTCGGCGGTGGAGGTGGCGTCGAAGGGGGTGGTGGTCCTCGTCATCTCCGCAGCCTACGCGACAGGTGTCGTTCTTCCCTGCCGGCCGACCTGCGGGACACCTCAGCCGATCCGCGGGACGACACCAGCCCCCGCGGAGGAGCGTGGTCGATACCGGACCCACCAGGAGGAACCATGCTGCTCGAAGGCAAGACCATCGTCGTCACCGGCGGCAACAGCGGGATCGGTGAGCAGATCTGCCTCGCCGCCGCCGCGGAGGGCGCGAACATCGTCATCGACTACGTCGCGCACCCCGAGGCGACCGACTCCCTGGTCCACCGGATCGAGCAGGCCGGCGGCCACGCGGTCGGCGTCGACGCCGACATCACGAGCGCCGCGGACCTGCACACGATGGTGCAGAAGGCCGTGGACGCGTTCGGTTCGCTCGACGTCCTCGTGAACAACGCCGGGATCGAGGACCGGAAGTCCCTGCTCGAGGAGACCGAGGAGGGCTACGACAAGGTCATGGCCGTCAACATGAAGAGCGCGTTCTTCGGGACCCAGGCCGCGGCGAAGCAGTTCATCGCGCAGGGGCACGGCGGCCTCGTGCTCAACATCTCGAGCGTGCACGAGGACTGGCCGATGCCCGGCAACCTCGCCTACTGCGTGTCGAAGGGCGGGATGCGGATGCTCGCCCGCAGCGGTGGCGTGGAGCTCGGCCCGCACGGGGTCCGCATCGTCAACATCGCACCCGGCGCCGTCGACACCCCGATCAACACCGCGACGACCTCGGACCCCGACAAGCTGAAGCAGCTCGACGACGCCATCCCGCTCGGCCGCCCGGCGAAGCCCCACGAGATCGCGGAGGTCGTCGTGTTCCTGGCCTCGGGCAAGGCCGCCTACATGACGAGCACGACCGTCACGATCGACGGCGGGATCTCGCAGGGCAGCGTCGGCCTCTGACCGCAGGCCGCGGTCCGCTGTCGGCCGCTGCGTGTCGAGCGCGACCACGGGACGGACGGGAGGCGCGGTGCCGGCTGGCACCGCGCCTCCCGTCCGTCGACCGGTCGTGTGCCGCGCCGGGTCGCCCGTCCGTCAGCTGGTCACGCCCGGCACCGCCACCCGGACCGCGCTGATGCGTCCGGTCCGCGTCTGCGCCGTCACGTCGGGGTCGTAGCTGTCCGCGGTGGCGAGGTACAGCGTCCGGCCGTCCTCGCCGCCGAGCGCGCAGTCGATCGCGCACAACCCGGGGGCGTCGATGCGGTCCGTGACCGCTCCACCCTCGACGACGCGGAGGAACTCCCCCGTGTCGACGGAGCAGACCCAGATGCCGCCCTCCGCGTCGACGGTGCTGCCGTCCGGCGTGACACCCTCCGGCAGCACAGCCCACTCCCGTCGACCACTGAGCGACCCGTCCGCCTCGATGTCGAACGCGGTCAGGCGACCGCCCCAGGTCTCGCTGACGACGAGCGTCCGGGTGCCGGGCAGCACGTTCATGCTGTTCGGGAAGACCAGGCCGTCGGCGACCGGACGGACCGAACCGACCGGGTCGACGACGTAGAGCGGTCCGGGGCGCAGGGACTCCCCGGCGTAGAGGTCGTAGCCGAACGCGCCGACGTAGGTCCGACCGGTGGATTCGTCGACGACCAGGTCGTTGATGAGCGAGGACTCGATCGGTGCGAGGTCCGCGAACACCGACCCCGTGCCGTCGGATCCGACGGCGACGATCGTCCGCGCGTTCATGGCGCTGACGACCAGTCGACCGTCCGACAGTCAGCCGAGCCCGGACGACTGACCCTCGATCGTCGTCTCGAGCCGAGGCCCCGCGTCGACACCGGGGTCGATCGAGAAGACCTCGCCCGTGTGCATGTCGGAGTACCAGAGCCGGCCCTCGTGCCAGCGGTTGCCCTCGGGGAAGCGGATGCCGGAGACGACCTCGGTCGCGGAGTCGATGGTGGTGTGCACGGCTCCACCATGCCAGGCAGGGTGGTGTGCTCGTTCGACGTCGCCGCGGGTGGGACGGTCGGCCTCAGTGCACCAGGATCGGGAGCATGAACGAAGACCTCACCCCGATGTACCTAGCCTTGATGTGGATCAGCGTCGCGATCCTCGCCGGCGGGTACGCGAGGACACGGAACCGCTCTGCGTGGACGTGGTTCCTCCTGACCGTCATCGCCGGCCCACTCGCGCTGCTGTTGCTCGTCACCTGGCCGGTTCGCACTCCGCGGGAGTGAGGGGCGGTACTGACGACGAGCGGCGACCACGGCGTCCTCCTGCGACGCCCCGGGCGGACACGAGCCCGCCCGGCGGGGTCACCTCGTGCTCGTCCGGACGGCCGCGAGCTGCCCGAGGAGCCGCGAGAGGTCCTCGAGGTCCTCGATCGGCCACGCGGTGAGCCCGCGGCGGAACTCGTCGCGCAAGTCGCTCCGGACGGCCCGGACCCGCTCCACGGCGGTGTCCGTGGGGCGGATCACGACGCCACGACGGTCGGCGGGGTCCGGTTCGCGGGCGACGAGTCCGAGCTCCTCGAGCTGGTGCAGCTGACGGCTGAGGGCGCTCTTGTCGAAGCCGATCTGCTCCGCGAGGGCACCGGCTCCGAGTGGCCCGCCCAGGACCAGCTCCAGCAGGATCCGGTACCCGGCGGGCTGCAACGAGGGATCGAGCTCCGCCGCCTGCTGGCGCAACCGCACGCGGTAGGCGTCGGAGAGGATCGCGAACTGCTGCTCGATGTCGTCGATGGCAGCCCCGGCACCGTCCGTGTCCGGCGCTCCGTCACCGACGCGGGCGGCGTCCGTCGTCACGAGCGTCCGCCCCGGGCGGGGACCTCCCGGCCGGCCTGGACGACGGGCGTCGAACCGGTCACCGTCCCGATGCCCGCGACGTCCTCGGCGGAGCCCGCCATGGGGCCGCCGTCCGTGGACCGCTCGGCGACGGTCTTCGTCGTGAGGGGCTTGTTCGGCATGAACACGATGGCGACGACCAGGATGATCGCGATGGGTGCGGCGATCAGGAAGACGTCGGCGACACCCCGCCCGTAGGCCGACTCGATGATCTGGCGGACACCGTCCGGCAGCTCGCTGACCGCCGGGATGCTGCCCGACGCGAGTTCCTTCGCGACCGCGGCGCCCTTGGTGCCCAGCGCTGCGATGGCGCGGCCGAGATCGGCCTGCCGGTCGGCGATGAGGTCGGTGACGCGGGTGCCGAGGACCGTCCCGAGGATCGAGACGCCCAGGGCGCCGCCGAGCGACCGGAAGAACGCGACGCCGGCCGAGGCCGCGCCGATGTCACGGGGCTCGGTGGTGTTCTGCACGACGAGGACGAGGTTCTGCATGACGAGCCCGACCCCCGAACCCATCACGAACATGTAGACGGCGACGACGACGTAGGTCGTGTCGTAGCGGATCGTGCCCATCAGCGCGAGGCCGACGACGAGGGCGACGGACCCGATCAGCATGATCGGCTTCCACTTGCCCGTCTTCGTCACGAGCGCGCCACCGACGGTCGAGGCGATCAGCAGCCCGCCGATCATCGGGATGGTCAGCAGGCCGGACTGCGTGGGCGTCGCGCCACGGGCGAGCTGCATGTACTGCGCCAGGTAGACGGTTGCGCCGAACATCGCGATGCCGACCGCGATCGACCCGAGGACCGACATCGTGAAGGTGCGGTTGCGGAACAGGGTCATCGGGATGATCGGCTCCTTCGCGCGGAGCTCGACGAACACCGCCGCGGCGAGGAGCACCGCTGCACCGATCACCATGACGAACGACGTCGTGGAGACCCAGTCGAAGTTCTTGCCGGCGAGGGTCACCCAGATGAGCAGCAGCGAGACGCCACCGCCGATGAAGAAGATGCCCGGGTAGTCGATCGAGACCTTGCGCTGCGGGAGCGCGCGGAGCTTGAGCGTCACCTGCAGCAGGATGATCGCGGCGACCGCGAACGGCACACCGACGAAGAAGTTCCACCGCCACCCGAGCGTGTCCGTGAGCAGGCCGCCGAACAGCGGGCCGCCGACCGTGCCGACGGCCATGACGGCACCGAAGTAGCCGCCGTAGCGTCCGCGCTCCCGCGGGCTGATGATGTCCGCGAGGATGATCTGGCTCAGCGCCGTCAGTCCGCCGGCGCCGAGGCCCTGGACGACCCGGAAGGTGATGAGCGTGCCGGGGTTCTCCGAGAAGCCGGCGAGCGCCGAACCGAGGACGAAGATCACCAGGGACAGCTGGATGAGGAGCTTGCGGTTGAAGAGGTCCGCGAGCTTGCCCCAGACCGGGGTCGACACCGTCGTCGCCAGCAGGGTCGAGGTCACGACCCAGGTGTAGGCGCTCTCGCCACCGCCGAGGTCGCCGATGATCTTCGGCAGGGACGTGCTGACCACGGTCGAGGCGAGGATCGCGACGAACATGCCGAGCAGCAGGCCGGACAGGGCTTCCAGCACCTGACGGTGGGTCATGGCGGGCACGGCGGGCTCGGTGAGCGCGCCTGCTCCGTGATTCTCGGACATCGGGACTCCTCTGGACGGGACCGGGAGCCACGCTGCGTTCCGGTAGTTGACGACGGTCAACCATCCTCCGTTGGTGGACTGATGTCAACCAAGCGGGCGTGTTCTCCTGCTGGTGCCGACGACGGACGGGAGGCGCGGCGCGGGCTGGCACCGTGCCTCCCGTCCGGCGGTCCCCGCGTTGCGGCGCGTCCGCGGGCGCGAGGATCCCGGACGGGCCCCTGGTCCCTCGATCGCGACGCCGAGGCCCTGTCTGCCCGAAACCCGTCAGCGGTTGCTCGACACGTCCATCCCCGGCCCGCTGTCGGGCCGGCGCTCGAACCCGTGCCGCTCGTAGAAGGCCGCTCGACCGCGCGCCGCGAAGAGCTGCACGTCGTCCACCCCGCGCCGCCGCGCCTCGTCCACCAGACGGGCGAGCACCCGCCCGCCGACATTCGCTCCCCGCGCGTCCTCGGTGACGATCATCTCGGTGACGAAGGCGTGGAGGGCTCCGTCGCTGATGAGCCTGCCCATCCCGACCAGCCGGCCCTCGTCGTCACGCGCGGTGCAGACGACCCAGCTCCCGGACAGCGCTGTCTCGAACCGGTCGACCTCCCGGTCCGCCCAGCCCGTCTCGTCGTAGAGCGCCTTGAACTCCGTCGCGGTCGGCGGTGCGAACGAGTACTCCATGCTGGAACCGTAGTGTTCGTCGGTGGCAGCATCCACGTCGTCGGTACCGCCCTGCTGGCCGGTGGTTTCCTGCTCCTCGTGTGGGGAGCGAACCTGCTGCTCGACCCGACACCGGGCGACTTCGACTTCGGCGCTGCGGCCGCCTTCTTCTTCGGCCAGCTCCTGGGAGGCGCAGGCTTGGTCCTCTGCACCATCGCGCTGGTCGCCACCGCGGCGCGTCGCCGGACGAGCCGACCGACGCGGTGAGCGGTGGCGCATCGATCTCCAAGTCGGGTGGGCGTGCCCAGAGCCTGCTCCCACGACACTCCTCGATGACGTGCGTCGGCACGTCGGAGCCGAGTCGCGCCTCCCGTCCGCACACCTCGCAGGCGGACGGCGCGAGTGGATCCTGCCGACTCAGCCGAGCGGCTCGACCCCGTAGCTGACGACCACCGCCCGCAACTCGTCCAGGTAGGTCTGCGCCTGCACGGTCAGCGGTACCGACGCGTGGGCGATCCACCCGATCTCGATCCGCTCGTCGACGTCGAGCGGGATGGCCACGATCTCGGGATCGAGGTCGTCGCTGATCAGGCCCGTCGAGATCGTGTACCCGCCGAGACCGATCATGAGGTTGAAGATCGTCGCCCGGTCCGACACCCGGATCTCCCGCTTGCTCGACATCGTCGACAGGATCTCCTCGGCCAGGTAGAAGGAGTTGTTCGCGCCCTGGTCGAACGTCAGTCGCGGCAGGTCCGCGAGGTCCGCGAGCGTCGCCCGCTCCCTCGACGCGAGTGGGTTCCGCCGGGCCACGAAGATGTGCGGCTGGGCGACGAACAGCGGCGTGAACACGACGCCGGCGTCCCGCATCAGCTTGCCGAGCACCTGCCGGTTGAAGTCGTTGCGGTAGAGGATGCCCACCTCGCTCCGGAGCGTGCGGACGTCCTCGATGATGTCCCAGGTGCGGGTCTCGCGGAGCGAGAACTCGTACTCGTCCGCCGCCGCCGCCTCGACCATCCGGACGAATGCCTCGACCGCGAACGAGTAGTGCTGCGCGGACACCCCGAGCAGCCGGCGCGAGGCCTGTCGCCCGACGTACCGCTGCTCGAGCAAGGAGACCTGCTCGACCACCTGGCGGGCGTACCCGAGGAACTCGACCCCGTCGACCGTGAGCACGACACCGCGGGACGAACGGGTGAAGAGCGGCCGCCCGATCCGTGTCTCGAGGTCCTTCATCGCTGCCGACAGCGTCGGCTGCGAGATGTAGAGCAGGTCCGCCGCCGCGCTGATCGAGCCCTCCGACGCCACTTCGATGAAGTACCGGAGCTGCTGCAGCGTGATGTCGTTCGAGACGCGAGCCATAGATGCAGCCTATGTGTCTGCATAGCGTCTCGGTATTACCTGATGACCAGCGCCTCCCGGCATGATCGGAGGACCCCTTCCCCAGTGCCCCCGGGCCACACAGCGTACGGATGGCAGACCATGGCGAACGAGCCCACCTTCAGCATCACCAGGACCCGGTTCGACGAGGACTACTCGCCCTCGGGCACCTCCCGGTTGACCACGAACTTCGCCAACCTGGCGCGCGGTGCCCATCGTCAGCAGAACCTGCGCAGCGCGCTCGCCCTGATCGACGCCCGCTGCAACGACCTCGCACTCGCGGGCGGAACGGGCGATCAGGACGCCGACCGCTACCGCGTCGAGCTCGACATCGTCTCGGTCACGATGCACTTCGAGGACGGCGCCGAGTCCGTGCACTTCCCCCTCATCGAGGTGCTCGACGTCACGATCGTCGACCAGCACACCGGCGAGCGCCACCGGGGCATCCTCGGCAACAACTTCTCCTCGTACCTCCGCGACCACGACTTCGCGGTCCTGTTGCCGTCGCTCGACACGAGCGCGGGCATCCCGGACGACTTCGGGCAGCTGCACGGGCAGCTCTTCAAGCGCTTCCTGTCGTCCGATGCGTTCCGCGCGCAGTTCGACGCCGAGCCGGTGGTGTGCATCAGCGTCTCCACGAGTCAGACGTACCGCCAGACCGCCACCGTCCACCCGGTCCTCGGGGCCGAGTACGAGCACGAACACACGTCACTGACCGACGAGTACTTCGGGAAGATGGGCATGCAGGTCCGCTACTTCATGCCCCCGGGAGCGAAGGCACCGCTGGCGTTCTACACGCGCGGCGACCTGACCGGCGACTACTCGGACCTCCAGCTCATCGGCACGATCAGCACCATGGAGACGTTCCAGAAGATCTACCGACCGGAGATCTACAACGCCGACACCGTCGCGCCGAGCACCTTCCGACCGACCCTCGACCACGCCGACTGGACCTCGACCGGCATCGCCTACGACCGCGAGGAGCGCAGCCGCCTCGGTGTCACCCAGGGCCGGTACACCGAGGAACACCTCGTGCGGCCGCACCGCGCACTCCTCGAACTGTGGGCTGCCAGCCCCACCGTCCTCGCACACTGACCGACAGGACCCTCCCCGCCATGAGCACGCTCCTCCCCACCGCCATCGTCGGCAGCCTGCCGAAGCCGACCTGGCTCGCTGAGCCCGAGCGACTCTGGTCTCCCTGGCTGCTGGACGGCGCAGCACTGGCCGAGGGCAAGCAGGACGCCCTCCGCGCCGCCGTCCACGAGCAGGAGCGCGCCGGCATCGACATCGTCAGCGACGGCGAGCAGACCCGCCAGCACTTCGTCACGACGTTCATCGAGCACCTGGACGGCATCGACCAGGAGCGCAAGGAGACGGTCCGCATCCGCGACCGGTACGACGCCGCGGTCCCCACGGTCGTCGGCGCCGTGAGCCGTCCCGCCCCGGTGTTCGTCGAGGACGCGAAGTTCCTCCGCGCCCAGACCGACCGCCCGATCAAGTGGGCACTCCCCGGCCCGATGACCATGATCGACACCCTGTCCGACCAGCACTACAAGAGCCGCGAGAAGCTGGCGTGGGAGTTCGCCACGATCCTCAACCAAGAGGCGCTGGAGCTGCAGGACGCCGGCGTCGACGTCATCCAGTTCGACGAGCCGGCCTTCACGGTCTTCCACGACGAGGTGCAGGACTGGGGCGTCGCCGCGCTCGAGCGCGCTGCCGAGGGCCTCCGCGCCGAGACCGCCGTGCACATCTGTTACGGCTACGGCATCGAGGCGAACAACAGGTGGAAGGAGACCCTCGGCGCCGAGTGGCGGCAGTACGAGCAGTCCTTCCCGCTCCTGCAGCAGTCGTCGATCGACATCGTCTCCCTCGAGTGCATCCACTCGCACGTGCCGCTCGATCTCGTCGAGCTCATCCGCGGCAAGAAGGTCATGCTCGGCGCGATCGACGTCGCCACCGAGCAGGTGGAGACGCCGGAGGAGGTCGCCGAGGTGCTCCGTCGTGCGCTCCAGTTCGTGGATGCGGACAAGCTCATCCCGAGCACGAACTGCGGCATGGCGCCGCTCGCGCGCGGGGCGGCCCTGCTGAAGCTCGGCGCGCTGTCCGGCGGCGCGGACATCGTGCGGGCTGAGCTCGCTCACGTCGCCGTGCCGGCAGGGCGGTAGCGGCGCGGCTCCAGACCGGTCTGGAGGCACGGCTCGGTTCCGGCGGACAGGTCCCGTCCGTCAGTCCTGTCCGTCGCTGTTCCGCTGGAGCACCGACGACGCGCCCCTGGTCCGGGTCGGAGGTGCGACCGGCGTGGCCGACGCTGCAGCGCTCTGACACCCGCCCGCCCGCTCGCTCGCCAGTCCCGCCTTGCTACGGTCGATCGATGCTGTGCACGTGGGTGTCCCATCCTGAGGTGATCGTCGACGCAGCCGTCCGGATCCAGGACTGGGGCGTGTCGCCGGCCGGACGGGCCCGTGCCGCGCGCATCGCGGCGCTGCTCCCCCGTCCCCTCCGCGTCGTCAGCAGCAGCGAGCGGAAGGCCCTGGACACCGCCGAGATCATCGCCGGACACTGGGGAACGGAGGTCGAGGTCGACGAGGACCTCGGCGAGATGGACCGCAGCGCGACCGGTTACCTCGACCCGAGCGAGTTCGAACCGACCGTCGACGCGTTCTTCGCGGAGCCGCAGCGCTCCGTCCGCGGCTGGGAGCGCGCGGTCGACGCCCAGAGCCGTGTCGAGCGCGCGGTCCGACGCAGCGCAGCAGGGACTCCCGAGCGGAGCATCGCGTTCATCGCCCACGGCGGGGTCGGCGCGCTCCTGCTCGCGAGCCTCCGACGCGAGCGCATCAGCCGACGATTCGATCAGCCCGCGATGGGCAGCTCCTTCACCTTCGATCCGCAGGACTGGACGGCGCTGTCGTCGTGGGAGCACGTCCGCTGAAGCGGATGGATGCTCCGGCCATCACGGACCGGACGATGGTTCATCCGCTCGACGGCAGGGTCTCGAGCTGCACGTCCCGACACGGAGCGGGGTGGCCGAGGGGCGGGCGCCGTCGCGCCCGCGGGATGCGCGCCTCCAGACCCGGACGGGAGGCGCGTGAGCGCCCCGTCTCGTCGCGCACCGCATCGCGGCGTCACCCTGGCACACGGCGCCCCTCAGTCCCAGGGACCGTCCGCGGTCCCGAGGTGCTCGGCACCCAGCGGCGTGATCGGAAGCACCGCGAGACTCGACATCCCCACCTGCAGGAGCGCCGCGCGCGAGGTCCCGACCCGTCCGATCGCCCCCATCCCCTCGATGACCGCGCAGAAGTAGGTGCCGAGTGCCTCCGCATCGGCGTCGGCGTCCACTTCGCCGGCCTCCTGCGCGTCCACGATGCAGGCCGTGTAGCCCGCCCGGATCGCATCGAAGGCCTCGGTGACGGTCGCCGCGACCTCCGGGTCCCGAGCGGACATCTCGACCGCCGCTCGGAGCAGCAGCGACGGAGCCCCCTGCGCCGCCCCGTGCTCGACCGCCGCGGACACCAGCTGCGTCCGGATCCGGGCGATCGGGTGCTCGGCGCTCCGCAGGACGGCCTGCACGACCTCGACGGCCTCGGCCGTGTCACTGAGGAAGGCGCGCATGAAGAGCTCCTTCTTGCCGCCGAACGTGTTGTAGAGGCTCTGTCGTCCGAGCCCGGTCGCCTCGAGCAGGTCGTCGAGGGACGTGCCGTCGAACCCGGACTCCGCGAACGTGCGGCGAGCGCGCTCGACCACGTCGGCCTCGTCGAACTTGCGCGGTCGGGGCATCCGGACTCCTCGGAACTCGTTGTTGACTGTTCAGTCAAGCACGGCGTACCGTTCTGGACCAAGCAGTCAACAACAACTCCAGGAGGACATCATGGTCGGAGCACTGCAGGACAAGACCGCACTCGTCACAGGCGGGACATCAGGCATCGGACTCGCAGTGGTGCGCCGCTTCGTCGAGGAGGGGGCGCACGTCGTCGCCACCGGTCGCCGGCAGGAGGCCCTCGACGCCCTCCGCGACGAGCTCGGCGACGCGGTCACAACGATCCGAGCGGACGCCGCCGAGCCGGACGGCATCGCAACGGTGTTCCGCGCGGTCGCGGAGCGCGGACGGGGTCTCGACGTGGTGCACGCCAACGCCGGTGTCGGGGAGTTCAAGCCGCTCGCGTCCGTCACCGCGGAGGACGTCGAGGCGACCTTCGGGACGAACGTCCGTGGCACGACCCTCACCGTCCAGGGCGCGCTGCCGTTCCTCCACGAGGGGTCGGCCGTCGTGGTAACCGGGTCGACGGCTGCGTCCGGCACCGAACCGTCGTTCGGCCTGTACGGGGCGTCGAAGGCCGCGATCGCGACCCTCACCCGCACGTGGGCGGCCGAGCTCGCACCGCGCGGCATCCGGATCAACACCGTGGTCCCCGGTCCCACCGAGACGCCCGGTCTCGCCGGCCTCGCTCCCGGCAACCCGGACGCGCTGCTCGAGCAGATGGCGAGCGGGCTCCCCTTCGGCAGGCTCCTCCGCCCGGAGGAGGTCGCCGCCACGGTGCTCTTCCTCGTGTCCGACCAGAGCTCGGGGATGACGGGCAGCGAGCTCCTCGTCGACGGCGGCAGCAGCATCGCCTGACCCCACCGGCCTGTCCGGTCTCGCCGTCCTGCCCCGCCCCGCACGGCTCCCCCGGCGGCGGCAGGCGCAGGATGGCGAGGTGACCATCCCCACCCGGGCAGCCGGCCTCGATGCCCTCCACGCGTTCGTCCCGCACGCGGGCGCCGACTACCGCCGCGACCGCAACCACGACCTCGGCCCCTCGCGCACCACCGTCTCCGGACTGTCGCCGTACATCCGCCACCGTCTGGTCACCGAGCAGGAGGTGGTCGACGCCGTCCTCGACCGGCACAGCCTGCAGGCAGCGGAGAAGTTCGTGCAGGAGGTCTTCTGGCGCACCTACTGGAAGGGGTGGCTCGAACAGCGTCCCGAGGTGTGGCGCCGGTACCGCTCCGAGGTGCACGACCTGCTGGCCGGAGACCTGCCCGACGGCTACGAGGCCGCGATCTCCGGCCGCTCCGGCATCGAGGCGATGGACGCGTGGGCCCGCGAGCTCGTCGAGACCGGCTACCTGCACAACCACACGCGGATGTGGTTCGCGAGCATCTGGATCTTCACCCTCGGACTGCCGTGGCAGCTCGGCGCCGACTTCTTCCACCGCCACCTGCTCGACGGCGACGCGGCGTCGAACACGCTGTCGTGGCGGTGGGTCGCCGGGCTGCAGACCCGCGGGAAGACCTACCTGGCGACGACGGAGAACATCGCGCGGTACACCGACGGCCGCTTCGCGCCGACCGGGCTCGCAACCCAGGCCCGCGCACTCGACGAGGACCCCTTCCCTCCCGCCGCTCCGATCGCGTCCGACGACGTCGACGGCCGTCTCGGTGAGCGCGTCGGCCTGCTGCTGCACGAGGAAGACCTCGAACCCGAGAGCCTGCTCGCCGAGCATCCGTCGCTCGCATCGACCGTCCGCGCGAGTGCCGTGACCGCCGATCCCGCGCGGCGCTCCCCCGCTGCGGTGTCCCCGGTCGTCTCCGCGTTCACCGCCGGAGCGGTCGCGGACGCGGCACCACGGGCGAACGATGCCTCCGGTCGCCCCGCGACGGTGCTCGACTCCACGGACTCCGCTGCCGTGATCCGGTGGGCGGTCGCCGAGGGCCTCGACTCGATCGTCGTCCCGTACGCGCCCGTCGGTCCCGTGCAGGAACGCCTCAGTGCCTTGCGCGCTCCACTCGATGCCGAGGGCATCAGCCTCGTCACCGTCCGGCGGCGCTGGGACAGCCGCGCGTGGCCCTTCGCCTCGCGCGGGTTCTTCCCGTTCCGCGACCGGATCCCGGGGCTGGTCCGGCAGCGCTAGCCGGGAGGCACGACCCTCGTCCGCCCCGCACGTCGCGTCGGCAGCGGGACACCGCTTCCCCGGACGGCCTCCGTCCACCGTCCGTCACTGTCCCGCCCGGCGACGGTCCGCGTTGCCGCGAACCGTCAGGCGTGGGGCGTTGACTACGCCCATGATCGCCAAGAGCAAGATCCACGAGGTCGAGAGCGCGTCCGTCCGAGATCGCGACGGCGCGTCGGTCGGGAAGGTGGCGCAGGTGTTCCCCTCCGCCGAGGACGGCAGTGCCGCCTTCGTCAGCGTCTCGACGGGACTGCTCGGGAGTCACCACGCACTCGTCCCGGTCGAGGACGCCACGTTCGACGGCACGGACCTGCACGTCGGCTGGACGAAGAGCGCGATCAAGGACGCACCGTCCATCGGAGCCGGGCAGACCCTGTCCCCCAGCGACGCGAACGCCGTCCGCAAGCACTTCGGGTTGTCGCCCGCCGGGAACGCGACCGGGGACATGGGTGACCCGGACGAGAACCTCGACCAGGCCGGGACCGGTCCGGTGGGTGCGGACGACACCGAGGGCGCGGGGACGACGCCGCCGGCGTGACCAGCGCCGGGCGACGTCGTCTCGACTGACGATCAGCTGCCGAGGCCGCTGTGCAGTTCGCGTTGCGTCGCCAGCCGTTTCCAGCCGCCGAGACCGGGCCGGCCCGCTGGAGGCAGCCACTGCACCAGGCGCTGCGCGAGCGCTGCCGCTTCGTCCTCGTTCCGCAGCACGACGTCGATCCCGCCGTCGTACGCTCCGACGGCCCAGCTCAGGTCGTCAGGGAGCAACAGGAAGTCTGCTCCGCGCTCGTGGACGAGCAGGATCAGATCGGCCAGGAGGCGATCCTCGACCGGCCCTGGTCGGAACGAGTGCGACGAGACCGGCCAGTCAGCGGCATCGTCCTCGTCCTCGTCCGTCACGTGCGTCACCCACGGTTGCAGCAGCGGAACGACGGACCGGACGCGGTCCTGGAACTCCCCGGGCCACACGGAATCCTCGACCAGGAGCACACTGCCCGGTTGTCCAGTGAGCTGTTCCACCGCCCGCACGACGCGACGGAACCGCCGGACAACCGTGCGTCGGTCGCGGCGGTGCCGGATCCGCTGCCGACCGTCGGGAAGGGTGTGGAAACGGACCCAGTCGGCCGGACGGGCCTCGCGCGGACAGTAGCGCCAGGTCTCCACTCCGGGCCAACGCGCGTCCCAGCGTCCGAGCAGAGCGGCGGCTTCCTCGGACGCACCTGGTGCCAGGCGAAGCGACGAAGCGTCTGGAGCAGTGGACGAGGACACGACGTGATCATGGCAGGTGGTCGACCTGCTGTCGGATGGTGCACTCGGCGGCATCGCGAACGTGCGATCCGCCGAGGGCCGCGCGGAAGCGATGTCGGGCGCGGGCGGCAGCTGATCCACCAGGAGCCACCGACGGCCATGCTGTGATATACCACGCGTCACACTGGTGCTTCGTTCTGCCATGGTTGGCGTACTGCAGACCGCAGTCAGGAACTTCCGGTGCCGTCGCCGGAACAAGGAGGACCGACGTGAACAACCGCCTTCCGATGATCACCGCAGGGATGCTCGTCACCACCGCGCTTCTCTGCGCTCCCATGGCAGCGACCGCTGCGACCACCACACCCGCGACGTCCGCAGCGGCAATGCAGCCCCTCGCGCTCACCACGTGGTCGGCATCGGACTGGCGCGAGGTCGCGGAGCGAGCGCGGACGGCCGGCGACCTCGACGGTGCGGCTGTCTCGATGCGCATGGCCGCTCGCGCGGAGGCCGGGAACGCGACTGCACGAGTCGATCCGCGCCGTACGACGTCGCGGTGACCGCTGCTCAGTGGATCGTCGTCTTCGTCGGACTCTGATGCGCGGCCCACGCGACGGCGACTCCCGAACGGGGTTCCGCGGAGGGGCGTCGGTCGTGGCGCTCCTGCTCGGCGCCCTGCTCTTCGCAGCTCTGCCGCTCGGGGCAGGGGTCGTCGTCGCATGTGTCGTTCCGGGACTCGGAGGCATCCGACCCGGACTGCCACTCCCTGCGCTGGTCGCCGTCCTCCTGGGCATCGTGCTCGTCGCGGTCGTCATCGGCGAACGCCCACTGCGCACCGCGCGGCTCCTGATGCCCGGGCGCCCTCGCTTGCAGGGGCCGGCCGCGGAGCTCGGAGCATTCGTCCTGCTGACCACGATGCTGCTCGTCCCATTGGCCAGTCCGCTCGGGGCACTGACGGCCGCTGCGTCGGCATCGGCCTGCTACCGGTGCCTGGAGCGCTTCCTCCCACAGCCGCATCGGAGCCGACGATGACCGCCGAGGGTGGATCGCGGGCCGAACGACCGCTCGTCCTGGGCACCGCCGCCGCCGGGCAGGGAGGCGCGTCGTGACGACGCGCGGTCGTGCCCTCGTCTCGCTCGGCGGTGTTGTCGCCGCGTTCGCCGCCTTCGCACTGTTCGGCGCCCTGCCTGCCGGGATGCTGTCCCTCGCCACGCTCTGGTTCGCGGCGTCCGGCCCCGGTGCGGTCGGGACGTCCGCTCCAGCGTCGGACGCCACTGCGATCGATCCGCGAGCGGTCCGTCGGTACCGCGAGGATCACCCGGGAGCAACGATCAGCGAGGCTGTGGCGGCCGTCGCTCGCCGATGATCAGCTCGCGGCCTCTTCCTGCCCACCGTCCGCGACCAGGGCCGCGTGGGGCGCGCTGTGGGCTCCGCGGCGAGAGCCTCCGGGTACGTCGTAGCTCAGCGGTGAGGTCCTCCACCGATCGGTACAGAAGAACGCCCCGCCGGCCGAAGCCAGCGGGGCGTCCCACGAGTCACACCGGGATCAGAAGTCCCAGTCCTCGTCCTCCGTCACGACGGCCTTGCCGATGACGTACGACGAGCCCGACCCCGAGAAGAAGTCGTGGTTCTCGTCCGCGTTCGGCGAGAGCGCCGCCAGGATCGCCGGGTTCACGTCCGTCGTCTCCTTGGGGAACATCGGCTCGTAGCCGAGGTTCATCAGCGCCTTGTTCGCGTTGTAGTGCAGGAACTTCTTGACGTCCTCGGTCAGCCCGACACCGTCGTAGAGGTCCTGCGTGTACTGGATCTCGTTCTCGTAGAGCTCGAACAGCAGGTTGAACGTGTAGTCCTTGATCTCCTGCTTGCGCTCCTCGGAAGCGCCCTCGAGACCCTTCTGGAACTTGTAGCCGATGTAGTACCCGTGGACGGCTTCGTCGCGGATGATCAGGCGGATCAGGTCAGCAGTGTTGGTGAGCTTCGCGCGCGAGGACCAGTACATCGGCAGGTAGAAGCCGGAGTAGAACAGGAACGACTCGAGCAGGGTCGACGCGACCTTGCGCTTCAGGGGGTCGTCACCGGTGTAGTAGTCGAGGACGATCTGGGCCTTCTTCTGCAGGTTCACGTTCTCGGTGGACCAGCGGAAGGCGTCGTCGATCTCGGGCGTCGACGCGAGCGTCGAGAAGATCGACGAGTAGCTCTTCGCGTGCACCGACTCCATGAACGCGATGTTCGTGTAGACGGCCTCTTCGTGCGGGGTGATCGCGTCGGGGATCAGGCTGATCGCGCCGACGGTGCCCTGGATGGTGTCGAGCAGCGTCAGGCCGGTGAAGACCCGCATGGTGAGCTGCTGCTCCTCCGGCGTGAGCGTGTTCCACGACTGCACGTCGTTCGACAGCGGCACCTTCTCGGGCAGCCAGAAGTTGTTGACCAGCCGGTTCCAGACCTCGACGTCCTTGTCGTCCTGGATGCGGTTCCAGTTGATGGCGCTGACCGAGCTGATCAGCGGGATGGACTTGCCCGTGGCGTGGACCGGGTCGGTGAGGGTCATGGCTTTCTTCCGGGTGGTGGTGGACAGAACGATCAAGCGGACTGGAGGCGCGGGGCGGGGCCCGCCCCGCGCCTCCAGGAAGAGAGCAGCGGCTCTACAGCATGCAGCTGACGCAGCCCTCGACCTCGGTGCCCTCGAGGGCGAGCTGGCGCAGACGGATGTAGTAGATCGTCTTGATGCCCTTGCGCCATGCGTAGATCTGCGCCTTGTTGATGTCGCGCGTGGTGGCGGTGTCCTTGAAGAACAGCGTCAGGGACAGGCCCTGGTCCACGTGCTGCGTCGCCGCGGCGTACGTGTCGATGATCTTCTCGGCACCGATCTCGTACGCGTCCTGGTAGTAGTCCAGGTTGTCGTTCGTCATGAACGGCGCCGGGTAGTAGACGCGGCCGAGCTTGCCTTCCTTGCGGATCTCGATCTTCGACGCGATCGGGTGGATCGACGACGTCGAGTGGTTGATGTACGAGATCGAACCGGTCGGCGGGACGGCCTGCAGGTTCTGGTTGTAGATGCCGTGCTCCTGGATGGACGCCTTCAGCGCCTTCCAGTCGTCCTGCGTCGGGATCGTGATGTTCGCGTTGTCGAACAGCGAGGCCACGCGCTGGGTCGCCGGCGTCCACGCCTGCTCGGTGTACTTGTCGAAGAACTCACCCGACGCGTACTTCGAGTCGCGGAAGCCGTCGAAGGTCTCCCCCGTCTCGATCGCGATGTTGTTCGAGGCGCGCAGGGCGTGGAACAGCACCGTGTAGAAGTAGATGTTCGTGAAGTCGATGCCCTCTTCGGAGCCGTAGAACACGCGCTCACGAGCGAGGTAGCCGTGCAGGTTCATCTGGCCGAGGCCGATGGCGTGCGACTTGTCGTTGCCGTCCTCGACCGAGCGGACCGACGAGATGTGCGACATCTGCGACACGGAGGTGAGGCCACGGATGGCGGTCTCGATGGTCTTGCCGAAGTCCGGCGAGTCCATCGTCAGCGCGATGTTCAGCGACCCGAGGTTGCAGGAGATGTCCTTGCCGATCTCCTTGTAGGAGAGGTCCTCGTTGAAGGTCGTCGGGGTGTTGACCTGCAGGATCTCCGAGCACAGGTTGGACATGTTGATCCGACCCTTGATCGGGTTGGCCTTGTTCACCGTGTCCTCGAACACGATGTACGGGTAGCCCGACTCGAACTGGATCTCGGCGATGGTCGTGAAGAAGTCACGCGCCTTGATCTTCGTCTTCTTGATGCGCGAGTCGTCGACCATCGCGCGGTAGTTCTCGGAGATCGGGACGTCACCGAAGGGGACGCCGTAGACCTTCTCGACGTCGTACGGCGAGAACAGGTACA
>Ga0308156_1000672_pt1 | contig 59011 bp, 60 predicted proteins | sample PhyAR2_FD_201041 | JGI IMG/M metagenome (GOLD analysis project Ga0308156, IMG submission 201041) | Phyllosphere microbial communities from UC Gill Tract Community Farm, Albany, California, United States - DLSL A.R2 | ecosystem: Host-associated > Plants > Phyllosphere > Unclassified | place: USA... | reverse complement strand
CCTCCCCCCCCCCCCCGGCGGCGGGGGGGGGGGGGGGGGGGGCGCCCCCCCCCCGCCACGAACACTATGCTTGCGGAAGCGCCCCACCCCCGGCCCCTCCCCTGAAGGGGAGGGGTGCATCAGCCCAATCGATGCCCAACGAAAAAGGGCCGGGAAGGCGATCCGCCCCCGGCCCTTTCCCTAACACTCGCCCGGCGTCACTTGGTCGCGGCGCGCGCGTCCTGGCCGTCGCCTTCGGGGGCGGCGACGATGTCGCGGGTGGTCGCACCCTTGTCGACGACGTTGGTGCCGGGATCGCCGACCGACGAGCGGATACCCGCATCGGCGCTGTCGGCACCGGCATTCTGCACCAGGCCATATTCCGACTGGCTACGCGCCGCCTGACCGCCGAACAGCGCATCCAGCGTCTGCTGTTGCCCGCTGCGGGTCTGGACGGGCGCGGCGCCCGGCTGCGGCGGGACCAGCGCGAAGTCGGGCGGGATCACCAGCGAGGGCTGGCGCGCGACGGCGAATTCGTCGGGGCGCGCCCGGTCGAGGCCACGCCCGGCCCCACATCCCGTCAGCAACGCGGCGCAGGACAGACCTGCGATGACGGGCACCAACTTACGCATTGCTCTTCTCCACGGGAGCGGGCCGGTCGCGCACGAGAAGCGCGCGGGCCAGCAAAACCAGAACGCCTATCGTAATCGCTGCATCGGCGACATTGAAGACCAAAAACGGACGCCACTCGCCGAAGTGCAGATCGGCGAAGTCGACGACATAGCCGAAACGCACCCGGTCGATGATATTGCCCAGCGCCCCGCCCAGCACACAGCCGAGCGCGACCTGATCGACCGGGTTACGCTCGCGCGTCATCCAGAAGGCCACCGCCAGCGCGATCGCTCCGGTCATCGCGACCAGCGCCCAGCGCGACGCGTTGCTGTCGGCGGTCAGCAGGCCCAGCGAAATGCCGTAATTGGGCACGAAACGCAGGTTGAAGATCGGCATGATCTCGCGCACGTCACCCAACGACCGCAGTCCCATCGGCCCGGTCACCGCCCATTTGATGACCTGATCGACCAGGAACAGCGCCAGCGCCGTCACCAGTCCACGCTTGGGCAGATTAGCCATGCGCAACCACCTCGGCGCAGCGTCCGCACAATTCGCCATCCGCCGCGACATCGGGCAGATGACGCCAGCAGCGGCCGCATTTGTGCTTGTCCGTCCGGGTGACGGAGACGGTATCGGCGATCCGCACATCGGCGACGATGAACGCCTCGGCCAGAGCGTGCGGCTCCAGCGGCAGCGACGGGACCGTCACCTCGGCCTCGTTCGACGAACGCACGGTCTTTTCACGGCGCAGCGGCTCGATCGCCTCGGTCACTTGCGCGCGAAGGCCCCTGATCTCGGTCCACCGCGCCATCAGCGCCTCGTCCTCACCCAGCTGCGGCAGCTCCGGCCATTCGAGCAGATGGACCGAACCATCCTCCGACGGGAAGCGCGACTGCCACACTTCCTCGGCGGTGAAGCACAGGATCGGCGCGGCATAGCGGACGAGCGCGTGGAACAGGATGTCCAGCACGGTGCGATAGCTGCGACGCTTCGGATCGGTGCCTGCGTCGCAATAGAGCGAGTCCTTGCGGATATCGAAGAAGAAGGCCGACAGGTCCTCATTCGCGAAATCGGTCAGCGCGCGCAGGTAGCGGTTGAACTCATACGCATCGGCCGCCCGGCGCAGTTCGGTGTCGAGCGCGGTCAGGCGAGCGAGGACGTAACGTTCCAGCTCGGGCATCGCGTCGAACGAAATGCGCTCTTCTTCCGTAAACCCGTCGAGTGCGCCGAGCATATAGCGGAAGGTGTTGCGCAGCTTGCGATAGCTGTCCGAGGCGGTGGCGAGCACCTCCTTGCCGATGCGCACATCCTCGAAATAATCGGTCGAGGCGGTCCAGATGCGCAGGATGTCGGCGCCCGACTCGCCGATGATCTTCAGCGGATCGACGACATTGCCCAGTGACTTGGACATTTTGCGCCCCTGCCCGTCGAGCGCGAAGCCATGGGTCAGCACCGCGTCATAAGGCGCACGCCCGCGCGTGCCGCAGGATTCGAGCAGCGACGACTGGAACCAGCCGCGATGCTGGTCCGATCCTTCGAGATACAGGTTCGCACGGGTGCCCTCGCCGTAGCGCGCCTCGATCACGAAGGCATGGGTCGAGCCGGAGTCGAACCACACGTCGAGGATGTCGTTGACCGGCTCGAAATCGGCCAGATTATAGTCGGCCCCGAGCAGCGCCTGGTGATCGGCGGTGAACCACGCATCCGCCCCGCCTGCGCGGAAGGCGTCGAGGATGCGAGCGTTGACCGCCTTGTCCGTCAGATATTCGCCGGTCTGGCGGTTCACATAGAGCGCGATCGGCACGCCCCAGGCGCGCTGGCGGCTGATGACCCAGTCGGGGCGGCCCTCGACCATCGCGCGGATGCGGTTGCGGCTGCGCTCGGGCACCCAGCGGGTCCGCTCGATCGCGTCGAGTGCGGTCTGGCGCAGCGTCGCGCCATTGCCCAGCGGCACGGTGAGCAGCGGCGTCACGCCCGAGATCGGGTCGACATTCGCCATCGCCAGATCGGGGATCAGCGAGGTGTCGGCGCGGTCCATCGGGATGAACCATTGCGGCGTGGCGCGGAAGATGACCTTCGCCTTGGACCGCCAGCTATGCGGATAGCTGTGCTGGAAATCATCGGAAGCCGACAGCAGTGCGCCCGTTTCGCGCAGGTCCGAACAGATCGGGCCGTCGGCGGCGACGAACTTCTTGTTGATGACGCTGCCCTGGCCGCCCAGCCATGCCCAGTCGGGGCGATAGGTGCCGTCGCCCTGCACCGCGAAGACCGGATCGATGCCGTGCGCCTTGCACAGCAGGAAGTCGTCCTCGCCGTGGTCGGGGGCCATATGGACCAGGCCCGTACCCGCCTCGGTGGTAACGAACTCGCCCGCCAGGAACGGGCGGGGCTTGGCGAAGAAACCGCCCAGCTTATGCATCGGGTGGAGCGCCGTCGCACCCTCCAGCACCGGCCCCTTGGCGAGCGCGATGAAGGTTTCCATCGCGATGCCGGTCCGCTTGGTGAAGGCGGGCAGCAGCGGCTCGGCGACGAGATAGCGACGCCCCGCGCTCTCGAAGTGCAGATAGTCGATCGCCTCGCCATAGCTCAGCGCCTGGTTGACCGGGATCGTCCAGGGGGTGGTGGTCCAGATGACCGCCAGCGCGCCGACCAGATCGGGATATTCGGGGCAGCTCGCCACCTCGAACCCGACATCGATCTGGGTCGAGACGATATCCTCATATTCGACCTCGGCCTCGGCCAGCGCGGTCTTTTCGACCGGCGACCACATGACCGGCTTGGCCCCGCGATAGAGCTGGCCCGACTCGGCGAACTTCAGCAGCTCGCCCGCGATCACCGCCTCGGCGTCATAGGTCATGGTGAGGTACGGGTTGGCCCAGTCGCCCATGATGCCCAGCCGCTCGAACTGCGCCTTCTGCGTGCCGACCCAGGTGTCGGCATAGGCGCGGCACTCGGCGCGGAACTGCGCGACGGGTACCTCGTCCTTGTTCAGCTTCTTGGCGCGATAGGCTTCCTCGACCTTCCACTCGATCGGCAGGCCGTGGCAGTCCCAGCCGGGGACATAGGGCGCGTCCTTGCCCATCAGGGTCTGCGAGCGGACGATGATGTCCTTCAGCACCTTGTTCAGCGCATGGCCCATATGGATGTCGCCATTCGCATAAGGCGGGCCGTCATGCAGGATGAACCGCTCGCGCCCGCTACGCTCGCGGCGGAGGCGGTCGTACAGCCCCATCCTGGCCCAGCGATCCAGGATCGCCGGTTCCTTGGCGGCAAGTCCCGCCTTCATGGGGAAATCGGTCTTCGGCAGGAAGACGGTGTCGCGGTAATCGGGCGCGTCGCTCATAGGGGACACGCCCTTAACGACTTTAGGTTAACACGTCATGCCGGATTATGCGACGCCAGGATTTCGCGCGCACGGAGACAATCGGCGTCCATCTGCGTGACCAGGGCATCCAGCGAGTCGAACTTCGCCTCGGGCCGCAGATAGTCGATCAGCTCGACGGTCAGGCGTTGACCGTAAAGGTCGCCGTCGAAATCGAAGAAATGCGGCTCCAGCAATTCCTTGGGCGGATCGAACTGGGGCCGGATGCCCAGATTGGCCGCGCCGTCCAGCACCCGCCCGTCGTCCAGCCGCCCGCGCACCGCATAGATGCCGTAGGCGGGGCGCAGATATTCGCCCATGTCGAGATTGGCGGTCGGATAGCCGATGGTGCGGCCCAGCTTGTCGCCATGCTGCACCACGCCTTGCAGGGTGTAGGGCCGGGTCAGCAACCGCGCCGCCGTCTCCGGGTCGCCCGCGATCAGCGCGGCGCGAATCCGGCTGGACGAGATCGTCTCGCCATCCAGCATCACCGGCGCCACCGCATCGGTCGAAAAGCCGTGCGCCCGCCCCCAGGCGCGCAGCGACGTCACATCGCCGCTGCGCGCGCGACCGAAGGTGAAGTCCTCGCCGGTCACCACGCCGCCGACCCGCAACGCAGCGCGCAGCCGCGCCTGCACGAAATCCTCGGCCGACAGCGCCGCCAGTTCCTCGTCAAAGCGGAACACCACCATCGCGTCCACCCCCGCCGCCGCGAACAGCCGTTCGCGCTGGTCGAGCGTGGTCAGGCGGAACGGCGCGGCGTCGGGCCTGAAATAGCGGATCGGATGCGGATCGAAGGTGGCGACCAGCGCGGGCCGACCTTCCGCCCGCGCGCGTGCGACGGCGGCACCGACCACCGCCTGATGCCCCAGATGAAAACCATCGAAATTGCCCAGCGCGACGATTCCGCCCGCCAGATGCGCCGGGATAGGCCCCGCGCCGTCAACACGCTGCATGGGCCGCGCTATAACAGGCCGCGCCGAATTGGCTAGGCACGCGACAGGATGCGATTGCCCAGCCCGCCACTGGCCAGATCGCGCAGCATCTCGGCGCGGGCCAGCGCTTCCTCCAGCGGCACGCCGACGCCGACCGCGACGCCGCCCGACATGGTGACCGCACCGATCGGCTCCCCCGATCCGCGCAACCGCAGCGTCCGCTCGCGCATCGCGACGCGCGCATCCTCCATCATGCCCGCCAGCGTGGACAATGGCCGTCCGCGCAGCACGACGAGGAACAGATTGCCCTGCCAGCGGACGATCTCCGTCCCCTCGCACGCCTGGCGCAGCGTGGCGACGAAGGCGCGCAGCACATTGTCGGCGACCGAGCGCCCGTAACGTTCGTTGATCCCCTCCAGATCGTCCAGGCTGCACGCCGCCAGCACATAGCCATGCGGCTCGCTGGCCAGCCTCTCGACCATCGCCCGCGCGCCCGTCCGGCTGGTCACGCCGGTCAGCGGGTCGATGCGGTCGTCGGTTTCGCCGGGCTCCATCCGGGAGCGCAGACCCGCGATATTGCCGGCCAGTTCCTCCAGGTCGCGTTCGGTCTTGGAAATGCGGGCGATCAGCTGTTCGAGCAGGGTGGCGATGGCGCGGGTGTCGGGGCCGACATCGTTGCTGCGATGCGCATGGGACAGCGCCATGACCTGTTCCGAGAAATCGCTGGTAATCGCCCTGGCGTCAGAAGTCAGCGCCTCCAGCGTCTCGGCCTGTTCACCCAGATCCTGCTCCATCTGGATCCGGCCGAGCCCCAGGTCGGCCACTTCATGCTCGCGGACCAGCGGCATCAGCTCGCGGACATCGTCTTCGGTCAGGCGAACACCGCCATCCGTCCGCCGCGCGACCTCTCCGCCGAGCGGGCCATAGGGGTGGAGGATCGCCTGCAACGCCAGCGCGTAGCTGGTGGTGGTCCGGGCCAGTCGATGCCGATCGAGGAACGCGACCGCTTCGTGACTGGCGTCGAGAAGGCCGACCGGATCGCTGCCCGTCCGACACCCCTGCGCACTCCCCCCGTCGATGATCATCCGACACTGCCCGCTGCCAAGACGAATGCGGTTGATGCCGCGATTCTTTATCCGACCATGGGTTTACGGATATCGCATCAACAAATGAAGATAGGTTGAGGGGTTTTTCGTAAAACCGGTCAGGTGCGGCGAAGGCCGCGCCCTTCTGTTATCGCTCCAGCGTCACAAAGGAATAGGATGGGCGCCCATCGACAGCGGGATGATCCTGTCGCTCGACTTCGTGCCAACTTGAAAACGCATCGACAACAGTATCACCCTCGGCGTCGATATTGATTTCGGTCAATTCCACCCGATCGGCGATGTCGCGGAACAGGTCGAAGATTTCCGCGCCGCCGATCACCGCCACCGGCCCCTCGCCCGCCAGCGCAAGCGCACCCGCGACGTCGTGCGCGACCTCGGCGCCCGGTGCGCTCCAGTCATGGTCGCGGGTCAGGACGATATGCCGTCGCCCCGGCAGCGGCGCGGGAAAGCTGTCGAAGGTCTTGCGGCCCATGATCATCGGCTTGCCCATGGTCAGCGCCTTGAAGCGCTTGAGGTCGGCGGGCAGGTGCCAGGGCAGCCCCCCATCGCGCCCGATCACCCCGTTTCGCGCGCGGGCAAGGACCAGCGTGATCATATCGCGACCGGCGCCTTGATATGGGGTTGCGCGACATAGTCGTGGAGGACGAAATCCTCCGGCTCATAGCCGTCGATGGCGTCGGGGCGGCGCAGGATTTCGAGGCGGGGCAGCGCGCCCGGCTCGCGGCCCAGCTGGGTCTTGGCCTGCTCCAGATGGTTCAGATACAGGTGGCAGTCGCCGCCGGTCCAGATGAACTCGCCCACCTCCAGATCGCATTGCTGCGCCAGCATATGGGTCAGCAGCGCATAGGAGGCGATGTTGAACGGCACGCCCAGAAAGATATCGGCCGAGCGCTGATAGAGTTGCAGCGACAGGCGGCCGTTCGCGACATGGGTCTGGAACAGGCAGTGGCACGGGGCCAGCGCCATGGCGTGGAGGTCCCCGGGGTTCCACGCGGACACGATCTGGCGACGCGAGGCGGGCTGGGTGCGGATCTGCTCCACCAACTCGGCGATCTGGTCGATATGGCGGCCATCCGCCGTCGCCCAGTCGCGCCACTGCTTGCCATAGACCGGGCCGAGATCGCCCTGCTCGTCGGCCCATTCGTCCCAGATGCTCACCTTGTGCTCGTGCAACCAGCTGACATTGGTGTCGCCGCGCAGGAACCACAAAAGCTCGACGATGATCGAGCGCAGGTGGAGCTTCTTGGTGGTCAGGGCCGGAAAGCCCTTGGCCAGGTCGAACCGCATCTGGTGGCCGAAGACCGACAGCGTGCCGGTGCCGGTCCGGTCCATCTGCTGCACGCCCTGGGTCAGGACCCGTTCCATGAGATCGAGATATTGCCGCATGATCCGGGCCTAGCGCCGCGCGCGGCCGGAGCCAAGCCGAACCGGATCGGCGCGGGATGAAGCTGCGTCCGGCCCACGATTCGGGCACTTCCGTCGGTGTACCGCTCACCCCGCCCTGCCCCGATGATCCGCACGCGACAGGATGCGCTGGCGCTGTTCGCCGGATTGGATCGCGACGGCGGCGAGGCGATGGGGATCGCCTATCTGGGTTCGGAACGGATGCTGTTGGGCTTGCGCCATGTAGCGGGGTACAGCGATTCGGTGACGGTTCCGGTCCCTCGGATCGCCCGCGACGCGATCCTGCTGGGGGCGACCGCGGTGCTGATCGCGCACAACCACCCCGATGGCGACACCCGCCCCAGCGCGGCAGATCTGGCGCTGACCCGGCGGCTGGCGCAGGGGTTGGCGGCGCTGGACGTGATGCTGCTAGACCACCTGATCCTGGGACGCGGTTCGGTTGTGAGCCTGCAAGAAGAAGGGATGCTCTGAAAGCCCCTCCTCCGCTGAAAGCCCCTCCTCCCGGCAGGGGGGAGGGGTTTGGGGTGGGGGCTATGCCACGGGCGACACCGCCTGGGGAGAAGCCCTCCCCCATCCCCTCCCGCCTGCGGGAGGGGAGAGCTTGTGGCCAGCGTTGGGACGTTTTTAGAACCCGAACCGCACCCGGCCGACGATCCTGTCCCCCGAATGCCGCGCATCGGCAAGCGCAAAGGCCGACGCCGCCCGCTCCGACACATCGGTCCCGACATAGTCCAGACCCAGCGTCACCGGGCCGGTGACATGCTCCACCCCGACCCGCCAGTCGCTATAGTCGCCACCGGGGCGAAGCCGTGCGGCGCGAAAAGCGTCTTCGGTCTTGCCGGTCGAATGGCCGACACCCGCCAGCACCGTCCAGGGCGTGCCCGGAATCCCTGCCTGCGCCCCGGCATGAAGATAGAGATTGTCGCCGCCGATCGCGCTTTGTGACGGCGCATAGTCCGCGCCAGCGTTCACTTGCACCGGCCCCAGCGTATAGGCCGCCGACCCGCCCAGTTCGACATAATCGGCGTTGAAGCCCGCCCCGCCGAACAGATGCCCGGTCACGTGTCCGCGCATCGTCACCGGGCCTAGCATCGTGGAGGCGCCAAGGGTCAGGTCGCCGACCACGCCCGCGCCGCCATGCCGGTCCGATTCGCGCAGTGCGACGATGCGGCCGCTCGCCTCGAACGGCCCGCTCGTCGCAAAGATATCGGCGGAGGGCGAAACCCGCCCCCCGCTCCAGCTCAGCCCCCGGCGATTCTCGTCGCTGTTCACCTCGACGCCGATCGCGGGCCGCTCCTGCGCGAGGAGCGGCGAGGCCATGGAGCCACCCAGCAGGGCGGCCAGAACAATGCTACGCAAGGTCATCCGGCGCGCGTCTCGGCATGGAGGCGATCCATCTCGGCACGCAACAGGCCATGGTCTTCCTGCGCCACGGCCTGAAGATGGTCGCGCACCGCGTCGTGACGCCGGGCGACGTCCTGCGCGATGGCGCTGCGGTTGGTGCTGCACCAGCCGGGGCGGCTGCCCTCGATCACGCGGTCCTGTGCCGCGCTGCGCATCAGCGCCGTGCCGCCGGCACCGCGCGCTTCGCGGTGGACGGTGACATTGGCGCTCCACAGGCAGCGCAGCGTCGAGGGACGGCCGCCGGTCGTCACCGCGCCGATCTGCTTATGGGTCACGCCGATATCGGCGCTGTAGCGGACCGCGACCGGTCCCGAATGATGGTCGAGCTGGACGCGGTGTTCGAGCGCCCCGTCCGATGCCACCGCTCCACCGAGCGCGAGCCCGGCAATCAAAAGCATGTTCATCGTCATCTCCTTCTGCGGGACCCCGGCCCATGCTGACCGGTGGTCTATCGGCACCAGGCAGGGCCGATACGGGATCAATACATGACAAAGCTGTCATGTTCCAACTTTGTCGTAGCGACGGTGACGAATGGCCGACCCCTTCCTCCCCTGCAAGGGGAGGTGGCAGGGCGCAGCCCTGACGGAGGGGTGTAATCGCTGATAGGGTTGATTTTCCTCGAAACCGGGGACACCCCCCACCATGCTTCGCATGGTCCCCCTCCCCTTGCAGGGGAGGAAGGACAAACGGGACTGTCCTTCCTAATTATCCTTCATGCGGCAGGGGCGGATCGCCTTGGGATCGGGACGCGGGCCGGTCGCGCGGAAGGTCGCGAGATAGCCGCCTGCCGAGGGCATGTTCTCGAACGACACCTGGGTGAAGCCGACCGCCTCGAACTCGCATTTCAGCAGCGCGGGCGGGGTGCCGTGCGCCTTGGTAAGACGATCGGCGTCGACCACCACGACCAGCCCGTCGGACTTCAGTGCGGGGAACAGCCGCCAGAGGAACTCATAGGGCTGTTCGATCTCATGATACATATGAACCATGAGAACGCGGTCGAAGCTGGTGGGCGGCAGCTTGGGATCGGCGGGCTCGCCCAGGCGGACGCTGACATTGTCCAGCCGCTCGCGCGAGACACGCTCGGCCAGCCGGTCGCGCCAGGCGGCGACGATATCCTCGGCCAACACGCGGCCCGTCTTGCCGACGCGCTGCGCCAGACGGACGGTATAATAACCCTCGCCCGCGCCGATATCGGCCACCGTCATGCCGGGACGGATCCTGGCCCGGTCCATGACCTGGTCCGCCTCGCGCAGGCGGTCGCGCGCATCCTCGCTCGACCAGCGCGACGAGACGACGTCGGCGACCGGCCGGTCCGCCGCCGGGAACGGGCCGACCTTGTCGTCGTCCGCGTCATCGCGCTGCTGGATCAGCGGTTTCGAGCCGTCGCACGCCGCCACCGCGCCCCCCAGCGCGATGACGAGTGCCGCCGCGAGCAAACTGCCCCCCCCCGCGCGCATCTTACTCCACATCCTCCACCGCGACCGCCTCGCCGGTCACGCGTTGCGACAGGGCGGCGGCCATGAAGGCGTCGAGGTCGCCGTCCAGCACGTCGCCCGGCGCGGTCGAGGTGGTGCCGGTGCGCAGGTCCTTCACCAGCTGATAGGGCTGGAGCACGTAAGAGCGGATCTGGTGGCCCCAGCCGATATCGGTCTTGGTCGCATTCTCGGCATTGGCCACCGCCTCGCGCTCGGCCAGCTCACGCTCGTACAGGCGGGCGCGAAGCTGGTTATAGGCCTCGGCCTTGTTCTTGTGCTGCGAACGCTGGTTCTGGCACTGCACCACGATGCCGGTCGGCAAGTGGGTGATACGCACCGCCGAGTCGGTGGTGTTGATGTGCTGGCCACCCGCACCGCTCGCGCGGTAGGTGTCGATGCGCAGCTCGCTCTCGTTGATCTCGACCTCGATATTGTCGTCGATCACCGGATAGACCCAGACGCTCGAAAAGCTGGTGTGGCGACGCGCGGCCGAGTCGTACGGGCTGATCCGCACCAGCCGGTGTACCCCCGATTCGACCTTGGCATAGCCATAGGCGTTCTCGCCCTTGACCAGCAAAGTCGCCGACTTGATCCCGGCCTGTTCGCCCGCATGATAGTCGATCAGCTCGACCTTCATGCCGTGCCGCTCGGCCCAGCGCGTGTACATGCGCTGGAGCATCCCGGCCCAGTCCTGGCTTTCGGTGCCGCCCGCGCCTGCGTTGATCTCGATATAGCTGTCATTGGCGTCGGCTTCACCGGCCAGCAGCGCCTTGATCTTGTCGGCCTCGGCCTTCTTGGCGAGTTCGCCCAGGCTGGCGACGGCCTCCTTCTCGAGTTCCTCGTCGCCCTCCATCTCGGCCAGCTCGATCAGTTCGACCGTGCCCGACAGCTCGTTCTCGATCGCGCGGGTGGCGGTGATGGCCTCGTCCAGGCGGCGACGCTCGCGCATCACGGCCTGGGCCTGCTTGGGGTCGTTCCACAGCGCCTGGTCCTCCACGCGCGCGTTCAGCTCGTCCAGGCGGCGCAGCGCGCGGTCCCAGTCGAGGAAGCGGCGCAGCAGCTCCAGGGCGTCCTTGATCGTGTCGACATGAGCCTGCGCTTCAGCGCGCATGAAAATTCTCCGAATCGGTCGTACGGCCGCCCAAACCGGACGGCAAAACGAATATGGGAAGCGGGCTAGTAGATTCCGCCTTCTCTTTGCAAGAAATCGCTGTCGCGCGGCGGCGCGGGTCTGGTCGGGCCGGTCGGCGTCGCGGGTGCCTCGGCGGCGGCGGCGGCACGGCGCGCGCGGCGGCGCGGTTCGCTCTCCGGCTTGAACGCTTCCCAGATCACGGCGGGCTTGGGATCGTCGCCGGTCGGGAAGGTGCCATAGACCGGCCGCCCGCTCGCCCGGTCGATGCGGACCATGCGGATGCCGGGCGCGGCGCGGAAGGGCAGCTTCTCGAGTCCCTCATAGGCCTTTTGCGCGAACTGGTGGAAGATCGGCACCGCGATCGTCCCGCCCTGCGCATAGCCGCCCAGCGAGCGCGGATGATCGTACCCGATATACAGGCCGCCGACGAATTGCGGCGTGCCGCCGACGAACCAGACATCGGTGGGGCCGTTGTTGGTGCCGGTCTTGCCGAACATCGGGCGATTCAGGTCGCGCAGTCCGGTCGCGGTGCCGCGCTGGATCACGCCCTCGGTGATATGGACCATCTGATAGGCGGTCATCGCGTCGAGCACCTGCCGCTGGTGCGAAACCGGGCGCGGCATCGGCTTGCCGTCATAATCGGCGGCGTTGCAGCGGTCGCAGGCATGCCAGTTCTCCGGCCAGATCACCTTGCCATGCCGGTCCTGCACGAAGTCGATCAGCGAGGGATCGCCGCCGCGCCCGTTATTGGCCAGGATCGCATAGGCATTGACCATCTGCCCCACCGTCGTCTCGCCCGCGCCCAGCGCATAGGCGAGATAGGGCGGGAAATCGCCGATCCCCATCTGCTTGATCATCGCGACGACGTTCTTCATGCCGACGGTCGAGGCCGTCCGCACGGTCATCAGGTTGCGCGACTGCTCGATGCCCCAACGCATCGTATGCGGCCCGGCACCCGCCGAATTGCCGAAGTTGCGGAAGCACTTCGTCCCCAGTCCGGCCCCCTGGTCGACGCAGAACGGCCCGTCGACGATGATCGAGGCGGGCGTCATCCCCTGGTTCAGCGCGGCGGAATAGACGATCGGCTTGATCGTCGAGCCCGGCTGGCGCTCGGCCTGGGTGGCGCGGTTGAACGCCTGGAGCCGGGCATCGAAGCCGCCCTGCATCGCCAGCACGCGGCCCGTCGCGGGTTCCTCGACGACGAAGCCGCCCGAGATGCGCGGGATGGAGCGAAGCTGGAACTGCTCACCCGCGGGCGACACGGCGATGATGTCGCCGACCTTCAGCGCGCTGAACGCGGTGGCGGCCGTGCCCCGGCGCGGCATCTGCGCGAAGCTTCGCGGCAAGGTGCCGGTGCGGCCATTGGCGAAACCGATCGTCGCCTCGCGCGGATCCTTGGCGGTGACGATGCCTGCGCGCCAGTCGCGATAGTCGAGGCCGATATTGGTGTTCAGCAGCACCTGCTGCCAGTTGCCGTCCTCGATATCCTCGTGCCGGATCGGCCCGGACCAGCCGCGCCCGCCCTCGAACCGGACCAGACCGTCGCGCAGCGCTTCCGCCGCCAGGTCCTGCAACCGGGTGTCGAGCGATGTGCGCACCCAGAGGCCGCCGTCATAGACGCTGTTCGGCCCGCTCTCCGCCTTTTCACCGTAGCGCTTGATCAGCTGGCGGCGGACTTCCTCGACGAAATAGCCGCCGACCTGCGCATATTTGGGCGTGCGGCGCAGCACGGTGCCCAGCGGCTCGGCCATCGCCGCATCATATTGCGCGCGGGTGATAAAGTTGTTCGACAGCATCTCGCGCAGCACATAGGCGCGGCGCTCCAGCGCGCGGTCGGGGTGGCGGACGGGGTCGTAATTGGCCGGTCCCTTGGGCAGCAGCGCCAGATACGCCATCTGCCCCAGCGTCAGCTCGTCCAGTTCCTTGTCGAAATAGGCATGGGCCGCCGCCTCGACGCCGAACGCATTCCGGCCCAGCGCGATCTGGTTGAGATACAGCTCCAGGATTTGCGGCTTGGTCAGCGTATCCTCGATCTTATATGCGAGGATCGCCTCCTTGATCTTGCGGGTCGGCGAATAGGCGTCGCCGATCAGCAGGTTCTTGGCGACCTGCTGCGTAATGGTCGAGCCGCCGCGCGCGCGCCGCCCGGTGCCCCATTTCTTGGCATAGTCCAGCACCGCGCCCGCCAGACCCGGATAATCGACGCCGCCATGCTCGAAGAAGCTCTTGTCCTCCGCCGCCAGGAAGGCACGGACCAGGAGCGGCGGATATTCATTGTAGGACAGCTCGACCCGACGCTCGCGCGCATAGGACTGGATCGGGGTGCCGTCGATGCCGCGGACATGGGTCGGCAGCGGCGGCTCATAGGCCTTGAGCGCGTCGACCGAGGGCAGGTCGCGCATGAACACGAACCAGAATACGCCGCCGCCGATCGCCGCGAGCAGCACAAGGACGGCGAACACCCGCACCCACCAGCGGCGCCAGAGCGGGCGGCGCGGCGGTTCGGCAGGTTCGGGGGGGGAAAAGGTTTCGACGGCCATGGCTTTGCGGGGCTTCGTGTAGCAGGTTCGCCCCGGCTTGCCACCCGCCTGGGAATGGTTTGCGCGTCAGGGATGCGGCGGTTCGTCGCGCGCGCCGTCATCGGAGGCGTAGCGCGCGCCCACATGCGCCTGCCCCCGCGCCGCCGCCAGCTGTTCCTGCCGATGCCGTTCGGCATAGGCGGCCAGCCGCTCCGCGTCGCGCGTGCCATGGCAGGCGGGGCAGCTCACCCCCTCGACATAGAGCGGCGAGGTGCGATCCTCCGGGCTGACCGGCATCCGGCAGCCATGGCACAGGCCGTGCGATCCTTGCGCCAGCCCATGCCCGACGGCGACACGCGCATCGAAGACGAAGCATTCGCCGTTCCAGCGGCTACGTTCCTCGGGCATCGTCTCCAGATATTTCAGGATGCCGCCGTCGAGGTGGAAGACGTCCGCCACTCCTTCGGCCTTCAGGAACGCGGTCGCCTTTTCGCAGCGTATGCCGCCGGTGCAGAACATCGCCACCTTGGACTTGCCCGCCATCAGTTCGTCGCGATGCTCGCGGAACCAGCCGGGGAAGTCGCGGAAGCTCTTGGTCCCCGGATCGACCGCGCCATCGAAGGTGCCGATCGCGACCTCATAATCGTTGCGCGTGTCGATCAGAAGGGTGTCGGGATCGGCGATCAGCGCATTCCAGTCCTCGCCCGCGACATAGGTGCCGACCTCACGCGTGGGGTCGATGCCCTCGACGCCCATCGACACGATCTCGCGCTTCAGCCGCACCTTCATCCGGTGGAACGGCATCGTCTCGGCGGTGGAATCCTTGTAATCGAGATCGGCGCAACCGGGCAGCGTTCGGATATGGCCCAGCAGCGCTTCGATCGCCTCGTGAGCGCCCGCCACCGTGCCGTTGATCCCCTCGCTCGCGAGCAGCAGCGTACCGCGAATGCCATTCGCCTCGGCCACGGCAAGCAAGGGTTCGCGGAGCGCGGCGGGGTCGGGGAAAGCGGCGAAACGGTAAAGGGCAGAGACGCGGATCATGCCCGCGCCTTTACGCGGATCGGGCGTAGGGAACCAGATGCTCAGCCATTGGGCCTCCACACAAGATAGTCGCGCTTCCCGAAAAGGATGGTGAAAAGGGAATGTGACAGGGTGCTCAAAACCCATATCAACTGGGCGAGAGGCGCATGAAGCAGGGACATATTAAAAGATGAAGATGATCGGGCTGATCGGCGGCATGAGCTGGGAAAGTTCCGCAGAGTATTATCGCATCCTCAACGAGGGGGTGCGAGACCGGCTCGGTCCGACCGCATCGGCCCGGTGCCTCCTGTGGTCATTCAACTTTGCGGAAATCGAGGACTTGCAGCATAGGGGCGATTGGCCGGGCCTGACGACGCGCATGATCGACGCGGCACAACGCCTCGAAGCGGGCGGCGCGGACGTGCTACTGATATGCACCAACACCATGCACCGGATGGCGGCCGACGTTGAGGCCGCGGTGGGCGTGCCGCTCCTCCACATAGCTGATCCCACGGCCGAATGCATCAAGGCGGCCGGCGTTAAGACGGTCGGACTGCTCGGAACCGCGTTCACGATGGAACACACCTTCTACAAGGGGCGGCTAATCGATCAGCATGGCCTCAACGTCATCGTCCCAGACGACGAGGACCGCGCTACCGTCCATCGCATCATCTATGAGGAGCTGGTCGCCGGTAAGATCCTGCCGGCGTCGCGTGATGCCTACCGCGCGGTCATTGCTCGCTTGGTTGAGAACGGCGCGGAAGCGGTGATTCTAGGATGTACCGAAATCATGCTGCTGGTTCGGCCAGAAGACAGTGAGGTGCCAATTTTCGACACGACCGCTCTCCACGCGGCAGCGGCGATCGAGATGGCGTTATCCAGCTAACCGCCGGGTTCCCACAAACGAACGACCAGTGAGACGGCCGGGGCATTCCCACAGGGATGGTGTTGTGGGAATGATTCTATCCGTTCACCGACCACACTACCGATACGATCCGCCACCCTTGGTTGGTATTGACGAGAAGCCAGTGCTCCATGCCAGTGTTCAGGGTCACGCCATCGACCTTGAACGCATAGTCGAATGACATCGCTACAGATTCGCCATCGCCCTCGACACGGATGTTACTGAAAGTCTCGTCGGCGTCCCCTTTTCGGGTCACGATGCTGTCGATGAACGCAACCGGATTATTTCCCGGGTCATAGGCCGCCTTGATGCCCTTACTGGAAACATCCTTCGCCACGGCCTTTACACTCATTACCTCCTGCCAGTTGGTGGCAGCCGGATTGAGGAAGAGTGACAGAAACTCGGTCTTGTCCCGGTGCCGGATCGCATGCTGGAACTTGACCGCTACAGCCCGAACATCCGTGCGATCGGGGGCCTGCGCAGAAACGGGGCCAGCAGCGGCAATCAGCAGGGCGCTTGTAATCCGATACTTCACGGGCGGCGTTGTCCTCTGGCGCCATGCTGATCTGTTGAGCTCTGTGAGAACGGGCGCAGGCAATCCCGAAGCCGCAACTCTACCGGCGCGAGAACGCGCTTTCCACGATCTTCTGAAAAATTTCGATCGATCTGGTCTGTCCGCAATGTGCAGCACGACGCTGCTCATCTGCGCGGCGGGTGTGCTGGCCGATCCTGCGACGAGTAATGGCCTCGGCTATGACGCTGGAGCCGCGACTCCTGCCGGACTTGATTATGCAGGTAGACCATGAAATTGACTGGCTCGATCAAACGCTGACCGAGCGGGGGAAGCATCTGGTCGGCACAGATTTTCGTCGAGCTGATTTAAATGCTGCAAGCCTGCTTGCCCCGATAGCATTACCGCAGGTGGAACCAGTCAAAAGCATTTCAGCAGGATTGAACTGGCCATATCAACTTGCTTCCGCTCTAACCAGGTGGTCGAATCGACCGACGTTGCAGTGGGTACGCCACTTGTACGCCGATTATAGAATACCGGTTTCCTGAAAACGAACGGGTAACAGCAATCCAGCCGCGTCGATTGAGCTGACGGACGCCCATGGGCCTCGCTTTTCCCAAAAGCTGCTCCCGCTTCCTTATTCCCGAAACTCCCGATTTCGACGGGAAACGGGAAACATGGCGAGGTTCACCGCGACGCCATCCGCCGCGCAAAATGCACCTCCACCGCCTGCAGCACCGCCTTGGCGATCCGCTCGCGGCCCTGTTCGCTGTCGAGGAACGCGGCGTCCTGCATGTTGGAGATATAGCCGGTCTCGAACAGGATCGACGGCATGTCGGGCGCCTTCAGCACCATCAGCGAGGCCATGCGGTGGAAGCTCGGCTTGACCGGGATCAGCGGCTGCGCCTCGCGGCCCAACAACCGCGCGAAGCTGGCCGAGGCATTCATCGTCTCGCGCTGGGTCAGGTCGATCAGGATCGAGGACACGTCGCTGTTCCCGCCCAGATCGACGCCCGCGATCACGTCCGCCTTGTTCTCGCGTGCCGCCAGCCGTGCGGCTTCCTTGTCGGAGGCGACGTCGGACAGGGTATAGGCGGTGGCGCCCCGCGCCTCCCCCGCCCCGGCGCTGTCGCAATGGATCGAGATGAACAGGTCGGCATGCAGCCGCCGCGCAATGCCATAGCGCTCGCGGTGCAGGATATAGCGGTCGTCCTCGCGGGTCAGCGCGGCGCGCACCCGGCCGCTGGCGACCAGCGTGTCGCGAATCTCCTTCGCGATGGCCAGTGTCACGTCCTTTTCGCGCAAGCCCGTCTGCGGATTGATCGCGCCGGGATCGACGCCGCCATGCCCGGCATCGATCACGACCAGCGGCCGGTTGTCGGCTCCCTTCACGCGCGGCAGCGGCAGCGCGCGCGACGGGCTGGGCACCGGCACGGTCAGGGTATAGGCGGGCTTGCGCTGGAAATGGAACGGGAAGAAGTCGAGCACGCCCGCGAAGCTCGCCTGGGTATAGCGGCCGACCATCGGTTTCAGCGTCAGCGACAGGGTCTTGCCGTCATCGTCGAACCCGCCGTCGAAGATCGCCGCGTCCTGCGCCAGCGTGAAGGTCAGGCGGGTCACGCCGGGCTGGATGCGGGTCTGGGTCAGCGCGCGCACCACGCCGTCGCGGATCGTGGCGGTGCCGGGCGACGCGCCGGTCACGTCGATCGCGACGCGGCGCTGTTCGGTCAGCATGACGCTGCGCGCGCGCTTCACCGGCGTGTCGAACCGGATGATCAGGCGCGCACCGCGTACCACCACCTTCTGTACCGTCGCGGCCATCGCGCTCATCGGCGCGAACAGCCCGAGCAGGAATGTGAACAGCATCAGCACGACCCGGCGACCATGCCGGGCTTGTGCCTCGCTGGTCCAGCGAAAAGCCATGACCGCATACCCTTTTCCACGATCCGGAGATCGAAACACGCGGGTAGCGGACCGTGCCTGTCTCCAGCCTTACGGCCATTGGTTAACCCGAAATTCGGCATGTTTTGGCCGCCCGATCGGCAGATTTCCGCCTGTTGCGCCAACGTTCCGATGATGCTAGCACTCCTGCGGACCCCGGCCTCGATCACCTCTCCCACGATCGGGACGGGGCCATCTCTAAAAGGGCTGGGACTGCGAGGATTTCGCGCCCGGACCAACCAGGTTGACGCTCGCATGACGCATATGATCCACCCCGCTGACCGACCGGCCTTTGCCGGTGGGATCGCGGTGTCGTGGGTCCGCACCGGCCCCGTTGCCGATGCTGCGGCTGAGAGCGGCACGCTTTCCGTTATTTCCAGCGGACCGGCGCCCCGCGCCGCCGCCCACCTTATTTACCGCGCGCGACGGCTGCCGCCAGGCCCGGCGCGCGCGTGGAGACTTCACAATGACCACGCGTATGCTGATCGACGCACGCCACCGGGAAGAAACCCGCGTGGCCGTCGTCAAGGGTAACCGGATCGAGGAATTCGACTTCGAGTCGGCCGAGCGCAAGCAGCTCAAGGGCAATATCTATCTCGCCAAGGTGACCCGCGTCGAACCGTCGCTGCAGGCGGCGTTCGTCGATTACGGCGGCAACCGTCACGGCTTCCTGGCCTTTTCGGAAATCCACCCCGATTATTACCAGATCCCGAAGGAAGATCGCGAAGCCCTGCTGCGCGAAGAGGCCGAGCACGCCGCCGAAGAGGCCGCGCTGCGCGCCGAGCTGGACGACGAGGACGATCACGACGATCATGAGGATGATGGCGACCACGCCGACGACCATCATGACGACGAGGACGGCGAAGGCGAAGCCCCCACGCGCCCGAAGAAGTCGACCGTCAACGACGACCAGGTCGAGGCGTTGCGCCAGCGTCGCCAGAATCTGCGCCGCCGCTACAAGATCCAGGACGTCATCCATCGCCGCCAGGTCCTGCTGGTCCAGATCGTCAAGGAAGAGCGCGGCAACAAGGGCGCGGCGCTGACGACCTATCTGTCGCTCGCGGGTCGTTACTGCGTGCTGATGCCCAACACGTCGCACGGCGGCGGCATCAGCCGGAAGATATCGAATGCGTCGGACCGCAAGCGCCTGAAGACCATCATGGCCGAGATGCAGCTGCCCTCGACCATGGGCTGCATCGTCCGCACCGCCGGGCTCCAGCGCACCAAGACCGAGATCAAGCGCGACTTTGATTACCTCGCGCGCCTGTGGGACGGCATTCGCGAAAAGACGCTGCACTCGTCGGCGCCTGCGCTGATCTATGGCGACAGCGACCTCATCAAGCGTGCGATCCGCGACATCTATAATCGCGAGATCGAGGAAGTGATCGTCGAGGGCGAGGAAGGTTATCGCCAGGCGAAGGACTTCATGCGCCTGCTGATGCCCGCGCATGCCCGCCGGGTGAAGCAATATGCCGACGCGGTGCCGCTGTTCCAGCGCGCGCATGTCGAGGATCAGCTGGCCGCGATGTATAATCCGGTCGTCCAGCTGAAGTCGGGCGGTTATCTGGTTATCAACCCGACCGAAGCGCTGGTGTCGATCGACATCAACTCGGGGCGTTCGACCCGCGAGCATAATATCGAACAGACCGCCACCGCGACCAATCTGGAAGCCGCGCAGGAAATCGCGCGCCAGCTGCGTCTGCGCGACATGGCGGGTCTGGTCGTCATCGACTTCATCGACATGGACAACAATTCCAATGTCCGAAAGGTCGAGAAGGCGATGAAGGAGGCGCTGAAGAACGATCGCGCCCGCATCCAGGTCGGCCGCATCTCGTCCTTCGGGCTGATGGAAATGAGCCGCCAGCGCCTGCGCACCGGCGTGCTCGAGGCCTCGACCCGCCCCTGCCCGCATTGCGAGGGCACCGGCCTGGTCCGCACCGCCTCGTCGTCGGGCCTGTCGGCGCTGCGGCTGATCGAGGACGAGGCCGCGCGCGGTCGCGGTTCGATCCTGACGTTGCGCGCCAGCCAGGAAGCGGCCGTCTATGTCCTCAACCGCAAGCGCGCCGACATCGCCGAGATCGAGGATCGCTACGGCGTCACGGTCGAGATCATCCCCGACCGCGAGGAAGAGGGTGCGCGCATGACGGTCGAGGCGTCCGGCCCGCCGCCCGCCTATGCGCCCAAGATCGACATGCTCCTCCCCGTCGAGGAAGATGAGGACGATCTGGTCGACGAGATCGAGGAGGAAGAAGAGGACGAGGTCGAGGAGGAAGCAACCGAAGCGCCCCGCCTGCGCGAATCGCGGGACGAAGGCGACGGCAATGGCCGCAAGCGTCGCCGTCGCCGTCGCGGTCGCCGCAACCGTGGCGAGGGTGAAGGCACCGAACAGGCCGAAGGCGAGGAACACGCCGATGACGCCGAGCAGGACGGGGCCGAGCAGGACGCAACCGACGCCGAGGAACCGGCCGAGGACGACGCTGCCGAGTCGATCGACGCCACCGAAGCCGAGCCGCGCGAAGGCGGACGCCGCCGTCGCGGACGTCGCGGTCGCCGTGGCGGTCGTCGTGGCGAAGGTGCCGCGAACGACACGGCCGAAGCTGCGACCGATACCGCGTCGGATGACGATGCGTCGGACGCGCCGCTGCCGATCGTCGAGCCGATCGAGGCAGGCGATGCCGCGCCGGTGACGACCCCGCTCGCGGTGGCCGAGGCCGAGGCGAGCGACGCGCCCAAGACCCGCCGCCGCCCGCGTGCCCGCAAGGCCGCGCCGGTCGCCAGCGACGTGGTCGAGACGCCGGTCGTCGAGGAAGCACCTGCGCCGGTCGCCCCGGTGGCAGAGGTCGAGGCGGAAGCCGAAGCCCCGGCCAAGCCCAAGCGCGTCCGCAAGAAGGCGGCCCCCAAGGTTGCGGCCGAACCCGCCGCCAAGGAAGTCGCTCCGGTCGCCGAGGCGGAAGCCGAAGCCCCGGCCAAGCCCAAGCGCGTCCGCAAGAAGGCAGCCCCCAAGGTTGCCGCCGAGCCGGTCGCCGAGGAAGCCCCCGCCGCCGAACCGGCTCCGGCCGAGGAACCGGCAGCGGCCGATGCCGAAGGTGCAACCGGGGAAACCCCGCGCCGCGGCTGGTGGCAGCGCACCTTCGGCGCCTGATCGCCACAGCGACGGCTGACAAGACGCCCTCCTTCCCCAGCGGGAGGAGGGCGTTTTTCGTTGGAGGAATTCCCCCATGCACCATCCCGGCGAAGGCCGGGATCCGGTTGGGCGAACGCCGATGTGTCCCCCCATCGTGCCGCAACTGGACCCCGGCCTCCGCCGGGATGGTGCCACATAAGATCAACGATCGATGCGTTCAGTCCGCCGGGAACGTCCGGCTGCTCTTCACCACCCCATAAGCGAAGGTGGTATCCAGGCTGGCGATCCCGGCGATCGCGTGCATCTTGCGGCGGATGAACCGCTCATAGGATTCCAGGTCGGCGACGATGACGCGGAGCAGATAATCGGCGTCCCCGGTCAACAGGTGACAGTCCATCACCTCGTCCAACTGACGGATCGCCTCCTCGAACTGCTGCACCAGATCGCGCGCATGGCGCTCCAGCCGCACCCGGATGAATGCCGTCACCGGCAGGCCATAGCGTTGCTGATCGACGATCGCGCCATAGCCCTGGATCACCCCCGCCTGTTCGAGCAGGCGCACCCGCCGCAAACAGGGCGACGGCGACAGGCCGACCCGTTCGGCCAGGTCCTGGTTGGTGAGGCGTCCGTCCTGCTGGAGCAGGCGGACGATCTGGCGATCCTTGGTATCCATGACCAATCCTAGCAGATTCTGCCAATTCTCGATGCATGATTGGCAAAGAACGCAATTTTGGCGCGAGGCTTGTGCTTTACGTTGGCGCGATCACGGAGAGAAAGCCTGTCCACCATGTCGACCCCTGCCCCTTTCGGTTTCGCCACCGCCGCCATCCATCACGGCTATGATCCCCAGGATCATGAGGGCGCGCTGACCCCGCCGCTCCACCTCACCTCGACCTTCGCGTTCGAGAGCGCGGAGGACGGCGCGGCGCGTTTCTCCGGCGAGGCACCGGGCCATGTCTATAGCCGCATCTCCAACCCGACGGTCGACCTGCTGGAACGGCGGATCGCGCATCTGGAGGGGGCCGAGGCGGCACTGGGCACGGCATCGGGCATGGGGGCGATCACCGCGACCCTGTGGACGCTGCTCCGCCCCGGCGACGAAATCCTGACCGACATGACGCTGTATGGCTGCACCTTCGCCTTCATGCAGCACGGGCTGGGCCGGTTCGACATCCGCGTCACCCATGTCGACATGACCGACATCGCGGCGGTCGAGGCAGCGCTGGGGCCGGACACGAGGCTCGTCTATTTCGAGACGCCCGCCAATCCGAACATGCGGCTGGTCGATATCCAGGCAGTCTGCGCGCTCGCCAGGGCGCATGGTGCGTGGAGCGTGGTCGACAACACCTATGCCACGCCGGTCATCACCCGCCCGATCGCGCTGGGCGCGGATTTCGTCGTCCACTCCGCCACCAAATATCTGGGCGGGCATGGCGACCTGGTCGCAGGGATGGTGCTGGGCCGGGCGGCGGATATCCAGCAGATCCGGCTGTTCGGCGTGAAGGACATGACCGGTGCGGTGCTGTCCCCGTTCAACGCCATGCTGATCCTGCGCGGCCTGAAGACGCTGGAACTTCGCGTGCAACGTCATGCCGCTTCGGCGCAAGGAATCGCCGAGCGGCTTCAGGCGCACCCGGCGGTGCATGCGGTCCATTATCCGGGGCTGGAGAGCTTCCCCCAGCATGATCTCGCCCAGCGCCAGATGGCACTGCCCGGCGGCATGATCGCGTTCCGCGTGCGCGGCGGGTTCGAGGCGGGCAAGCGCGTGATGAACCGGCTAAAGCTGATCCAGCGCGCCGTGTCGCTGGGCGATGCCGAGACGCTGATCCAGCATCCCGCCAGCATGACCCATTCCACTTATCCGGTCGAACAACTCATCGCACATGGCATCATGCCCGATCTGGTCCGGCTGTCGGTCGGGCTGGAGGATGTGCGGGATATCTGGGCCGATCTGGGCGCGGCGCTGGATGCGGAGCGGGATACGCTGTCGCACGCGGCGTAACGGCCGATGGGGCACCCCTGACGGTGCCCCCCCTCCGTTCAGCCTGAGCGAAGTCGAAGGCCAAGGGAAAACCTCTCGACCCAGGTCGGATCGTGGCGGAGGTCCGTGCGTGGCCTTCGACTTCGCTCAGGCTGAACGGAGGATGGGAGTTACCGGCCCACCGGACGGCGGTGGGAGATTGCGCCCCCAAACCTCGTCGCCCTTCCCACAACGAAAAAGGGCCGGACGTTTCCGTCCGGCCCCTGTTCTTTACGCCGCCTTCGAGCGAGCCGCGCGCTTGCGCTCGTTCGGGTCGAGGTAGCGCTTGCGCAGACGGATCGACTTCGGGGTCACTTCGACCATTTCATCGTCGTCGATATACGCGATCGCCTGCTCGAGCGTCATCTTCTTCGGCGGGGTCAGGCGGATGGCGTCATCCTTGCCGCCCGAGGCGCGGAAGTTGGTCAGCTGCTTCGCCTTCATCGGGTTGACCTCAAGGTCATCCGTCTTGGCGTTCTCGCCGATGATCATGCCTTCGTACAGCGCCTCGCCGTGACCGACGAACAGGATGCCGCGCTCTTCGAGCGGACCCAGCGCGTACCCTTGCGCTTCGCCCGCGCCGTTCGAGATCAGGACGCCGTTCTTGCGGCCTTCGATCTTGCCCTTGTGGGGGCCGTACTTCTCGAACAGGCGGTTCATGATGCCGGTGCCGCGCGTGTCCGACAGGAACTCGCCGTGGTAACCGATCATGCCGCGCGAGGGCGCCGAGAAGGTGATGCGGGTCTTGCCGCCGCCCGACGGACGCATGTCGGTCATCTCGGCCTTGCGCAGGTTCATCTTCTCGACGACCGTGCCCGAATATTCCTCGTCCACGTCGATGATGACGGTTTCGTACGGCTCGGTCTTCTTGCCGTCCTCGTCCTCGCCGAACAGCACGCGCGGGCGGCTGATGCCCAGCTCGAAGCCTTCGCGGCGCATCGTCTCGATCAGAACGCCCAGCTGGAGTTCGCCGCGACCGGCGACCTCGAAGCTGTCGCGGTCGTCGCTCTCGGTGACCTTCACCGCGACGTTCGATTCCGCTTCGCGCATCAGGCGGTCGCGGATCATGCGGCTGGTCACCTTCGAGCCCTCACGGCCCGCCATCGGCGAGTCGTTGACCGCGAAGCGCATCGACAGCGTCGGCGGATCGATCGGCTGCGCCTTCAGCGGCACGCTGACCGAGGTGTCGGCGATGGTGTTCGCCACCGTCGCGACGGCCAGACCCGCCAGCGAGATGATGTCGCCCGCCTTGGCTTCCTCGACCGGCACGCGGTCCAGGCCGCGGAACGACATGATCTTCGACGCACGGCCGGTCTCGACGATGTTGCCATCGGCGTCGAGCGCGTGGATCGCCTGGTTCAGCTTGACCGTGCCCGAGTTGACGCGGCCGGTCAGGATGCGGCCCAGGAAGTTGTCGCGGTCGAGCAGCGTCACCAGGAAGGTGAAGGGCACGTCCTCGACTTCCACCTTCGGAGCCGGGACGTGGTTCACGATCGTCTCGAACATCGGGATCAGCGTGCCTTCGCGCGCGTCCATGTCGGTCGAGGCATAGCCGTTGCGGCCCGAGGCGTAGAGGACGGGGAAGTCCAGCTGCTCGTCATTCGCGTCGAGCGAGACGAACAGGTCGAACACTTCGTCCAGCACTTCCTGGATACGCGCGTCGGCACGGTCGACCTTGTTGACGACGACGATGGGCTTCAGGCCCAGCGCCAGCGCCTTGCCGGTCACGAACTTCGTCTGCGGCATCGCGCCTTCCGACGAGTCGACCAGCAGGACGACACCGTCGACCATCGACAGGATGCGCTCCACTTCGCCACCGAAGTCGGCGTGGCCGGGGGTGTCGACGATGTTGATGCGGATCGACTCGTCGCTGCCCGGGGGAGTCCAGTCGACCGAGGTCGGCTTGGCGAGAATCGTGATCCCGCGCTCCTTTTCCAGGTCGTTGGAGTCCATCGCGCGCTCTTCGACGCGCTGGTTGTCGCGGAAGGTGCCCGACTGGCGGAACAGCTGATCAACCAGGGTCGTCTTGCCATGGTCGACGTGCGCGATGATCGCCACGTTGCGGAGGCTCATGCAAATTTCTCTTGTTCGGAGGGTATGTCGCCGCGCGCCATAGCCGAAACCTGCACGAAGCGAAAGGGCGGCGCGGATATTGCGCCGCACAAAGGTGGTTGGCGGGTGAAACGTGTGAGCCAATCCCTTGTTCCTCCCCTGCAAGGGGAGGGGGACCAGCGAAGCTGGTGGAGGGGTGTCCACGCCGATGGTGACACCCCTCCGTCAGCCCTGCGGGCTGCCACCTCCCCTTGCAGGGGAGGAATTTTACTTGGTCTTGGGCACCACCTTCAGCGTCCAGTCGGTGTCCGGCCGCAGATAGCGCGCCGCGACCGCCTGAAGGTCGGCAGGACCGATCGATACGAAGTCCTGCGCCAGCCGCTTGGTCGCCTCGATCCGCTGCGGATCATAGGTCGCACCGCCCAGCCGCTGCATCCAGAACAGATTGCCCGACGCCATGCGGGCGAGCCGTTGCGCCATGGGCCGCTTGATCCGTTGCAGTTCGTCGGCATCGATCGGCTTCGACGCCAGGTCGGCGGCAATCGAGCGGGCGGTCGCCAGGAAGAAGTCGACCTTGTCGGGGGCGACCATGCCGATGGCGATCATCCGCCCGCCGCCGGGCAGGCCGATCGGCCACTGGCTGGCCACCTGCGGGCTGTAGCTGGCCCCCGCCTGCGAACGCAGCCGGTCGAACAGCCGGTCGGCGAAGACCTGCGCCAGCACGTCCAGCCGGTTGCGGATGCGGTCGTCGGCCGATCCGCCGCCGGTCGGCCAGGCGATCACCGCCGCCGCCTGGTCGGCCGGGCCGGTATGCGTGCGGACGACGGGCGTGGCGACATGCGCGGGGAAGCGGATCGGCGGCACCGGGCCAGTCGCCCCTTGACGCGCCGGGATCGCGCCGAAGCTGTCCGCCACCGCCTTGATCGCTTCATCCGCCTTCACGTCGCCGAACACCGACACCTCGATCGGGCCGGAGGCGAGCAGCGGCGCCCAGAGCGCCTTGAACGATTCCGGCGTGGTCGCCTCCACCGCGTCGCGCGGCGGCGTGCCCCAGCGCGGATCGCCGTCGCGCAGCAACCGCTCCAGATCGTGGCCGAGCACCCCGTCGGGCGACGAGTCGAACCCGTCATACCCCGCCAGCATCGCCGCCTTGGCCCGGTTGACCGGTGCCGCGTCCCAGCGCGGGGCGATCAGCTTGGCCGCCATCAGCTTGAGATTGTCGGCATAATCGCCGGGCGACGACAGGGCGTTGAAGGCGAAGGCATCGTCGTCGATATCGAAGTCCATTCCCATCGTCCGCCCGGCGGTCAGCCGGTCGAGATCGCCCTGGTCGAACTTGCCGATACCCCCCGCGACCAGCGCGAGGTCGGCGGCCCAGGCCGGGCTCTCCCGGGTCGCGGGCAAGGCGTCATAGCCGCGCCCGAACCGGACCCGCAGATAGACCCGTGCCGTCTCACCGTCATTGGCGAACAACAACAGGCGCGTGCCATTGGCGAACGTCACCTTTTCCAGCCCCAGATCGGAGACTTTCTCTCGTGACACGACCTTGCCGGGCGTACCCAGCCTGGGGAGCTGGGCGAAGGTCACCGCGCCCTGACGGCGGCGCTGTTCGGCCAGCGGGCGGACATCCGCCTTCAGCGCGGCGGTCAGCTTGGCGACCGCATCGGCCTGCACCGTGCGGGTGTTGACCAGCGCGCGGGTCGCGGTGCCCTGGAAAATCTTGCGCGTCGAGGCCAGCACCGTGGCGGGCGTGAACATCTTCTTGTCGATCGCCTGGCGCAGGATCTGATAGCTCGTTTCCGGCGCGGTCACGGTTTCACGAATGTCGAGCGCGCCGACCATGTCGTCGGCCTGTTTCGATCCCGCCTCGACGCGTGAGGTTTCGACCTGGTTGCGCAGGATCGCGTCATAATCGGCCAGTTCGCGGTCGATCTCGCCTTGTGTCGGCGGAGTCGCCATCGCATCGGCGATGACCGCGCGCACATCCTTCAGCGCGGCTTCCCAATTGTCGCCGATCGGCACGACATTGACCGTGGTGATATTGGCCGAGCGCGATACGTCGTCGAGGGCCACGGCAGCCTGCAGGAAGCTGCCCCCGGCCCGCGCCCGGTTTTCCAGACGGCGGCTGATCAGGCGCGCGGCGACCATGTCGACCATCCGCTTCTGATTGAAGATCGCGGTATCGTCCTGATACTGCCAGGGGCGAAGCACCGCCATGGCGACGACCGGCGGTATCGACGGCTCGACCAGCGCCCCCGCGACGGGCGCATCGGCGGTCGGCTTGCCGAAATCGGGATCGGGCGGATTGGGGCCGACGCCCTGCCACGACCCGAAATTCTTGGTGACCAGCCTGGCCAGCAGCGTCGGGTCCATATCGCCCGAGATGATGACGACCGCGCGTTCGGGGCGATACCAGCGATCGTGAAAAGCCTTCACCGTCTCCGGCGTCGCCGCCTCCAGCGTCTTGAGCTGGCCGATCGGCGAGCGTTCGGCGAGCGGCTGGCCCGCAAACAGGGTTTCGCGCAGCTTGTCCGAATAGCGGACCTGCGGCCCCGGCCGCTCGCGCCGTTCGGCCAGCACGACCGGGCGCTCGGCGTTCAGCGACTGGGCGGTCAGCGAGGGCGCGGCCATCATGCCGCTGAGGATCTTGAGGCTCTCGTCCAGCCCCGCCTCGGTCGCGCCGGGCAGGTCGAGCTGATAGACGGTCTGGGTCGGCGTCGTCGACGCGTTGGAGTCCGAACCGAAGGTCGCCCCCAGCCGCTGCCAGATACGCTTGGCCTCGCCATCGGGGACGTATTGTGATCCGCGGAAGGACAGATGCTCGATCAGATGCGCGAAACCGCGCTCGGAGGCCTGTTCGTTCAGCGAACCCGCGTCGATCCGCACCCGCACCGCGACCTGCCCGGGCGGCACCCCGTTGCGGCGGACCGCGAAGCGCAGGCCATTGGCCAGTCGCCCGAACTTCCACATCTTGTCCTGCGGCAGGTCCGAGCCCTTGTAGAGCCATGGGGTCTGGTCGACGCCGGGGATCGGCGGCAGCGGGGCGAGCGGATCGGCGGTCGCGCCAGGGGCGGGCGCCACGGTGGCGGCCACCGGCATGCCCTGCGGCACCGAACGATTGTCGGTCTGGCCGGGAACCTGGCCGATGACGGGGATCGCCAGTCCGAGAAGGACCGGCAGGGCAAGGCTGCGCAGAGCGCGGGTCGGGAATGCCATACGCCCCTCTTAACCCGCCGCACGCCGGATCGCCAGCCGCCCCTAAATCGCCCCAATGCGCCGCTTTGCGACGGTTCGACGCCATCATTTCGACCCAGTGGCGGGGTAGGACGACCGGACTGATCCCGCGTCACAAGGGCCATCGATGCCCGGGCGCCAAGGGTCGGGCCGGGGATGTTCGGAACGTGATGACCAAGTCGATCAAGGCCAGTGCCCAGCGTCAGGGGCCGGCCACAATATGGCACAATTCGGGCGAGGCCGAGCGGCCCGTGCGGCCCGTGCGGCCCGTCCCGACCCTGGTCGCCGCCCTCCCCAGCCTCCCCTCGCCCCCCGCCCTGCCCCATCCCGCGCTGACGGCGCTGTGTCGGCTGTTCGACGGGGTGATCGCCGCATCCTCGCTGGTGCCCAACGACCCGGTGCTCGACATTCGCGACTTCGCCTGGACGGCCGGGCTGCGGCGGCAATGGCGTGCGATCCGGGACGAGGCGCTGGCGGTATCGGGTCCGGCGGCGACCAGCCGGATCGTGCCCCTGCTGCGGGATGGTGAGACCGCGAATCGCTGCCCCGTGGCGACCGCGGCGCTGGGCGAGGTGCCGGGACTGCACGACGCCGCCTTCGCGCTGCTCGCGCCCGGGGCGCATGTCGCGATGCGGCGCGGCGCGACCAAGTGGCTGCTGACCTGTCATCTCGGGCTGGCGGTGCCGCGCGACGGGGACGCGCGGATGCGGGTGCGCGATCGGATCGTGCGCTGGGCCGAGGGTGAAACGCTGATCTTCGACGACAGCTATCCGCATGAATTGTGGAACGAAGCCGAGGGCGCACGGATCGTGCTGCGGCTGCGTTTTGCCCGCCCGCTGCGCCAACCCGGCCGCGCGGTGGCGGACAGCCTGCGGCACCTGCTGGGCGAGACGGCCTGACTGTCCGACATAGCCGATGCGGTATGAAATTGGTTTTATATTAACCTTTTGGTAACCCGTGACGAACGACAAGCCGCGCCGCTTGCCAGCCCCGGCTTTGTCACGGAATTGTCATGTTTATCAAGAGCGTAGCAGCCCGCCTCATTGCACCCGTGCTGGTGTCGATGCTGTTGCTGGCGATCCTGTCGGCCGTCACCCTGCAGACCGAGGGGCGCGTTGCCCGCGCCAACCAGGATGCCGCCCATGCCGAGGCGGTGATGCTGCGACTGGCCGAACTCCGCTCGCTCAGCCGGTCCTTGCAGCGCGATGCGCTCAATCTGGTGATCGAAAGCGATCCCGCCGAGCGACAGGTGATCCAGGGCAAGTTCGACACCCGGCTGGGCAAGTTCACCGACCAGCTCGACGCGCTGCGCAGCGATGCCGCACGCTATGCGATCACGCCCGCCTATTTTACGTCACAGGCCCGTGTCCGCCACGAACTGGCCCAGGTCGGCAGCCTTGCGGATACGGGGGACCGGGCGGCCGGTCTTTCGCATTTCCGCCAGCGGGTGCGCCCGGCCGAGCGGCTGGCCTCCAGGATCGCCGATGCGCGGATCGATGCACTGACCGGCGAGGTGAAGGCGTTGCATGTCCGCGCCGATACCGTGGCCGAACAGGGACGCTGGATCCTGATCGGCGCGACGGTGCTGCTCGCCATCGCCGGGTTGGCGACCGGCCTGTACATCGCACTGCGCACCGTCGTCCGGCCGCTGCACGAGCTTCGCCAAGCCATGGGGCTGCTGGCGGAAGGGCAGACCGGGCGCGCCATTCCCCATGCCGAGCGCGAGGACGAGGTCGGGGAAATGGCGCGGTCGATGGTCGCCTTTCGCGACCAGCTCGCCCGTGCCGAGGCGGAGAAGACCGCCCAGACCGGGCTGATCGTCGCCAGCATCGGCCAGGGCCTGTCGGCCCTCGCCAAGGGCGACCTGACCGCGCGGATCGACGCGACGCTGGACGAGCCCTTTGCCCGGCTGAAAAGCGATTTCAACGCGGCGATGGCGGCGTTGCATGCGACGATGGCGCGCGTCGTCGGTGCGGCCAGCGGCGTGCGGGCGGGCGCGATGGACATTCGCCAGGCCTCCGACGACCTGTCGCAGCGGACCGAGCAGCAGGCCGCCAGCCTGGAGGAAACCGCCGCCGCGATGGACGAGATCACCGCGACCGTCCGCCACGCCGCGACCGGCGCGACCGATGCCGCGCATGCGCTGGAACAGACCCGCGCCGATGCGCGCGACGGCGGCGCGGTGGTCGTCCGGGCCAGGGCGGCGATGGTCGACATCCAGCGCGCCTCGTCCGAGATCGAGGAGATCATCGGCGTCATCGACGGCATCGCCTTCCAGACCAATTTGCTGGCGCTCAATGCCGGGGTCGAGGCCGCGCGCGCGGGCGAGGCCGGACGCGGCTTCGCGGTGGTCGCCTCCGAGGTGCGCGCGCTGGCGCAGCGTTCGGCCGATGCCGCACAAGACGTCAAGCAGCGCGTGCTGGCCAGCGCCAGCGGGGTGCAGAACGGCGTCGCGCTGGTCGGCGAGACGGGCGTGGCGCTGGAGAAGATCAACGAGGGGATGGGTCGGCTGGGCACGCTGATGACCGGCATCGCCGACGATGCGAATCGCCAGGCCAAGGGGCTGGGCGAGGTGAACAGCAGCCTGTCCCAGATGGACATGGTGACGCAGCAGAATGCCGCGATGGTCGAACAGGCCACCGCCGCCGCGCGCAGCCTGGCCGACGAGGCGGAGCAATTGTCGCAGGCGGTCGAGCGCTTCGTGCTCGACATGTCCCCCACGCCATTGCGCGTCGTCGAGTCGGCAAAGGAACGGGTCGTGCCGATACCCGTCCGGCGCGCGGCGAACGAGGACTGGTCGGCTTTCTGATGGCCAGCCATAGCGGGTCGGCCAAAGCAGGCGCATCAAAGCGGGATTGCCTCTGCGGAAACGCATCCTTTCCCGCGTCCGGCTTGATCCCCATCGCGACCCGCGCCACATGGGGGTCATGCTGATTGAGACCGAACCGACGCCCAACCCGGCGACGCTGAAATTCCTGCCCGGCCGCAAGGTCATGGACAGCGGCACCCGCGACTTCGCCTCGCCCGAGGAAGCCGCCGCCAGCCCGCTGGCCGAGGCGATCTTCAACCTGGGCGACGTGACCGGCGTGTTCTTCGGCCGCGACTTCGTCTCGGTCACGGTCGCGCCCGGCACCGACTGGTCGGACGTGAAGCCCGATGTGCTGGGCATCCTGCTCGACCATTTCTCGGCGCAGATGCCGCTGTTCCGCCAGGGTGCGGCGGACTTTTCGGTGCCGGTCGAAGAGGAAAGCTTCACCGACGATCCCGAGGATGCCGACATCGTCGCGCAGATCCGCGAACTGATCGACACGCGCGTGCGCCCGGCCGTGGCCAATGACGGCGGCGACATCGTCTATCGCGGCTTTGACAAGGGCAAGGTTTACCTCAAGATGCAGGGTGCCTGCGCCGGGTGCCCCTCGTCCAGCGCCACGCTGAAGAACGGCATCGAGCAGTTGCTGCGCCATTATGTGCCCGAAGTCACCGAAGTGAGGGCCGTCTGATGAACCCGATCGACGACGCCAGCCTGGATCGGCTGTTCCGCGAGGGGCGCACCTTCAACCATTATCTCGACACGCCCGTCGGCGAGGACGAGATCCGGGCGATCTGGGATCTGATGAAGATGCCGCCGACCTCGACCAACCAGAGCCCGGCGCGCATGGTCTGGTGCCTGAGCGCGGAGGCGAAGGAAAAGCTCGCGGCCTGCGCCTCGGACAGCAACGCCGACAAGATCCGCCAGGCGCCCGCCGCGGTCATCATCGGCATGGACGTGAACTTCCACGAAACCCTGCCGCAGCTCTTCCCGCATGTGGATGCGAAGAGCTGGTTCGACGGCAATACCGAACTGCGCGAGGCCTCGGCCTTCCGCAACAGCTCGCTCCAGGGGGCCTATCTGATCCTCGCCGCGCGCGCGCTGGGGCTGGATACCGGCGCGATGTCGGGCTTCGACCAGGGTGCGGTGGACAAGGCGTTCTTCGCCGACCAGCCGGGCGTGCGGTCGAACTTCATCGCGACCCTGGGCTATGGCGACACGTCCAGGCTGCATCCCCGCAATCCCCGGCTCGCCTTCGAGCAGGCCAACCGGATCGCCTGAGCCGAACTTGCGCACACTGGTCATCGACACCGCCACCGCCGCCTGCTCGGTCGCCCTTCTCGACGGCGACCGGGTGGTCGCGCATGGCCATGACGTGGTCGGGCGCGGCCATGCCGAGCGGCTGGTGCCGATGATCGCGGCCTTGCCCGATGGCGGCCGGGCAGAGCGCATTCTGGTCGATTGTGGGCCGGGCAGCTTTACCGGCATCCGCGTCGGCATCGCGGCGGCGCGCGGACTGGCACTGGGCTGGGGCGTGACCGCAACCGGCTATCAGTCGCTGGCGCTGGTCGCCGCCGCCGGGTTCGCCGCGCGCGACGATGACTCGCTGACCGTCGTGCTGGAGGGCGGGCATGGCGAGGTCTTCGTCCAGCCCTTCGCCCGCGACCTGACGACGCTCGCCCCCTTCGCCTCGATGAAGCCCGACGCGGCGCTCGACGCGCTGGAGGGGCGGGTCGCGATCGGCAATGGCGTGCGCTGGCTGACCGCCTTGTCGCCCGATCTGCCTGTCATCGAGGCGCTGCCCAATGCGGCCGAGGCATGGCGACTGACGCCCGAACTCACCGCCCTGCCCCCGCGCCCGGTCTATGGCCGCGCACCTGACGCCAAGCTACCCGGCGGCATCACCCCGCCCGACGCCGTCGGTCTCGGGGCGGCCTGATGGCCAGCATCGGCATCTCGCTTCGCCCCGGTGACGCGCGCGACGCCGGTGTCGTCGAACAGGTCATGGCCGCGGCCTTCGACCCGCAATGGGGCGAGGCCTGGACCCGCTCGCAATTGCTCGGCGTGATGGCGCTGCCCGGCATCAAGCTGCTGATCGCCGAGGCGGGCGAGGAACCGGCGGGCTTCGCGCTGACCCGCGCGGTGCTGGACGAAGCGGAATTGCTGCTGCTGGGCGTCGCGCCCGACCATCGCCGCGCGCGGATCGGCAGCCGTCTGGTCGAGGCGGTCGTCGCCGACTGCGCCGCGCACGGCGTTGAGACGCTGCATCTGGAGGTGCGCTCCAACAACCCGGCCATCCTGTTCTATGCGACCCACGGCTTTGCCAAGTGCGGCGAGCGGCGCAATTATTACAAGGGCGCGGACGGGCGGCATTACGACGCGCATACCTACATCCGCCCCATCGGCTGACCCGATCACTGTTTCCGGGTTATTGCGAGTCGCTATCCTCTTTTCGCAATTAGCCTTTGGGGGTAGAGAGGGGTTCGCCCGAGGAGTTAGACGTTACCATGGCCCGCAAAATCGATCTCGAAGCGCTGTGCGCCCAAAAGGGACTGCGCATCACCGAACAGCGCCGCGTGATCGCCCGCGTCCTGTCGGAGGCGGAGGACCATCCCGATGTGGAAAAGGTCTATGAGCGCGCCGCCAAGATCGATCCCGGCATCTCGATCGCGACCGTGTACCGCACCGTCCGTCTGTTCGAGGAAGCGGGCATCCTGGACCGCCATGATTTCGGCGACGGCCGCGCCCGCTACGAGCCCTCGCCCGAGGCGCATCACGACCATCTGATCGATGTCGAGACCGGCCGGGTGATCGAGTTCGTCGACCCCGAACTGGAACAGCTGCAAAAGGCGATCGCCGAAAAGCTGGGCTTCCGCCTGGTCGATCACCGGATGGAGCTTTACGGCGTCAGCCTCGACCGCAAGAGTTGATGGCGGTCGCCGTCCCCATCGACGCCGACAGCAAGGGCGGCCTGCGTGCAGCGGGTCGCCTTTTGAGTATCCTGGGCGTGCTGCTGATCGCGCTGACGCTCCATGGAACATGGCGGCTGGTCGGGCGCGCTTCGCCGTGGCCGCCCCGGTTCCTGCGCCGGGTCGCGATGATCCTGGGCGCGGACATTCGCGTTACCGGCACGCCCGAGCGCCGCAACGTCATGATCGCGGCCAATCATCTGAGCTGGATGGACATATTGCTGCTGGCGGGCACCTCGGGAACGCGTTTCGTCGCCAAGGCGGAGGTGGCCGCGCTGCCGCTGGTCGGCTGGCTGGCGGGGCTGAATCGCACACTCTTCGTCGAGCGCGGCGACCGGCTGGGCGTGGGCGATCAGGTCGCGACGATCCGCGCCGCGCTGGCAGAGGGGCAGCCGCTGGCAGTGTTTCCCGAAGGGACGACCGGCGACGACTTGGACTTGCTGCCGTTCAAGCCCGCGCTGTTCGCGGCGCTGGTCCCGCCCTTGCCCGGCATCCGGGTGCAGCCGGTGCGGATCGACTATGGCGCGGCCGCGCATGACATCGCGTGGCTCGGCACCGATCCGGGTGACGCCCATGCCAAGCGCGTGCTGCGGCGGCGGGGGCGATTCACGGTGACCCTGCACTATCTCGAACCCTTCGACCCCGCCGGCTTCCCGGATCGCAAGGCGATCGCGGCCGATGCACGCAGGCGGATCGTCGGCGCCTGATATCCGACATCGCCGGCGGCGAACCCCCGGGATAGGATCGGCGCGCCATTCCGGGGGGACGCCATGCTCAAGACGATTCTCGTTGCCGCCAGCCTGCTGACCACGACCGCCGCCACCGCGCAGATGGCCAATCCCTGCCCCGGCGGCACGGTCCCCGCGACGATCCGTCACAACAGGATCAAGCCCGGCCAGTGGGTGACCTTCGCCAAGGCGGTGGCGGCGCATAACGCCTGGTATGTCAGCCATAACGATCCGACCCGCACCATGCTGGTTCGCGTGGTGACCAGAGGGGCTGGCGGCCCCGTCGTCACCGATACCGAAGCGGTGACGATCACCCGCTATGGCGCGACCAAGCCCCAGGCGGCCCGTGACGCGGCCTATTCCGCCTTTATCGACCTCTATCGCCAGAGCAGCGAGATGGCCGACGAAACGCGGGTCTGTTTGCCAAAGGGCTGACAAAAAGCATTCCTCCCCTGCAAGGGGAGGGGGACCAGCGAAGCTGGTGGAGGGGTGTACCGCCATCGAGAGTGCGACACCCCTCCGTCATCGCTGGCGCGATGCCACCTCCCCTGCAAGGGGAGGAATAGGGGAGTGCTGGCGAGCGCGCGGCTTTTACGATAAGGGCCGCGTCATGCCCGCATCTCCCAAGACCTTTCACGTCAAGTCCTTCGGCTGTCAGATGAACGTCTATGACGGCGAGCGCATGGCCGAGCTGATGGCCGCGCAAGGGCTGACGACGACCGACGATGCCAGCGCCGCCGATCTGGTGGTGCTCAACACCTGCCACATCCGCGAACGCGCGACCGAGCGGGTCTATTCGGAGATCGGCCGCCTGCGCAAGGATGCGGGCGAGCAGGGTCGCAAGCCGATGATCGCGGTCGCGGGCTGCGTCGCCCAGGCCGAGGGGGCCGAGATCGTGCGCCGTGCCAAGGTCGATGTGGTCGTCGGCCCGCAGGCCTATCACAACCTGCCCGATCTGGTCGCCAGGGCGGCGGCGGGCGAAGCCGCGCTCGACACCGACATGCCCGTCGAGTCCAAGTTCGTCCACCTGCCCGGCCGCCGCAAGGTGAACCCGTCCGCCTTCCTGACCGTGCAGGAGGGTTGCGACAAATTCTGCACCTATTGCGTCGTTCCCTATACGCGCGGTGCGGAGGTCAGCCGGTCCTTCTCGGCGATCATGGACGAGGCGCGGTCGCTGGTCGATGCGGGCGCGCGCGAGATCACGTTGCTGGGCCAGAACGTCAATGCGTGGAACGACGCGGACGATCGCGGCCTGCACGGCCTGATCCGCGAGCTGGACCGGATTCCGGGGCTGCACCGCATCCGTTACACGACCAGCCATCCCAACGACATGACGCAAGGGCTGATCGACGCGCACCGCGACGTCGAAAGCCTGATGCCCTTCCTCCATCTGCCGGTCCAGTCGGGCAGCGACCGCATCCTGAAGGCGATGAACCGCCAGCACACCCGCGACAGCTATATGCGGGTGATGGACCGCGTGCGTGCGGCACGCCCCGACATCGCGCTGTCGGGCGATTTCATCGTCGGCTTTCCCGGCGAGACCGAGGCGGACTTCGCCGACACGCTGAGCCTGGTCGACGCGATGGGCCATGCCCAGGCATTCAGCTTCAAATACTCGCCCCGCCCCGGCACTCCGGCCGCAACGATGGCGGATCAGGTCCCGGCTGAGGTGATGGACGACCGGCTCCAGCGCCTGCAAGCAGCGCTCAATCGCGACCAGCATGCGTTCAATCTGGCCAGCGTCGGGCGGACCTGCACCATCCTGCTGGAGCGGCGCGGCAAACTGCCCGGCCAGATGCTCGGCAAGTCGCCCTGGTTGCAGTCCGTGCACCTGATCGGCGACCACCAGATCGGCGACCTGGTCGAGGTCGAACTGGTCGCGGCCGGACCGAACTCGCTGACCGGCCAGGCCAAGGTGAAGGCGGCGGCCTGATCCCCATCCTCCGTTCGGACTGAGCGAGGTAGAAGCCCACGCTCCCGTTTATTGTTCACGCGAAGCCGCGAAGACACGAAGTGGTAGCACCGGTGGGCCGCGCATCCCGTCATCGCGAACGGAAGACATATCAGAACGGTTGATAGGGTGGAGCCATCCTTACGGCCGAACCCGCCATCATCGCGTCTTCGCGTCTTCGCGCGAACAGATTTTTTGACCGCGCAGAGGACGCAGAGGAAAAAGAATGTCTCCCGGCCGCCGCGCCGGGCTCTTCTTCTCCGCGCCCTCTGCGCCTCTGCGCCTCTGCGCACCAAAAACCTTGCAAACGTCACGCCTATGTCACGCAATTTCGCTGGCGTTCCGCTCCTTGCCTCCCCATCTTGGGGAAACCTACTGACGGTGAAAGGACCGCATGAGCCGCAAGCCCCTCCCCGCCCAGGCCGGTGAACGCAGCCGGGCGGAACTCAGCTTCGACAAGCCGCAAGTGCTGGCGCAGCTGTTCGGCCAATATGACCGCAATCTGGTCGCATTGGAGAATCGATTGGGCGTCTACATCACCGCGCGCGGCAACCGCGTCGGGTTGGAGGGGACCGCCGAGCAGGTCGCGCTGGCCCGCGACGTACTGAACGACCTCTATGCCCGCATCCAGCGCGGCGAGGAGGTCGATACCGGGCTGGTCGACGCCTCGATCGCGATGGCGTCCGAGCCGACGCTTGACGGCATCCTCAGCGCCGAGCGCAGCTCGACCCCGTCGGTCATGATCCGTACGCGCAAGAAGACGATCGTGCCGCGCACCCCCGCCCAGGCGCATTACATGAAGGAGCTCGTGTCCAACGACATGATCTTCGCGCTCGGCCCGGCGGGCACCGGCAAGACCTATCTGGCGGTGGCGCAGGCGGTGGCGCAGCTCATCACCGGGTCGGTCCAGCGCCTGATCCTGTCGCGCCCCGCGGTCGAGGCGGGCGAGAAGCTGGGCTTCCTGCCCGGTGACATGAAGGAGAAGGTCGATCCCTATCTCCGCCCGCTCTACGACGCGTTGCACGATTGCCTGCCCGCCGAGCAGGTGGAGCGCCGCATCGCCAGCGGCGAGATCGAGATCGCGCCCATCGCCTTCATGCGCGGCCGGACGCTGGCCGATGCCTTCGTCATCCTCGACGAAGCGCAGAACACCACGCCCGCGCAGATGAAGATGTTCCTGACCCGCTTCGGCCAGAACAGCCGCATGGTCATCTGTGGCGATCCCAACCAGGTCGACCTGCCCGGCGGCGTCGCGGCTTCGGGCTTGGCCGATGCGGTGCGTCGCCTGGAGGGTATCGAGAGCATCGCGATGAGCCGCTTCACCGCCGCCGACGTCGTCCGCCACCCGATCGTGGGGCGGATCGTCGATGCCTATGAAGGACCCAACGCCTGAGATAGGATGCGGTCATGGCCGAACGCGATCCCTATCCCCCGCTGACGCTGGGCACCGAAACGCGCGAGCAGGTCGCCCGCGTCGCCGAGCGGCTGGGCGTCAGCGAGGAAGAGGCAATCCGGCGGGCGTTGGCGGAGTTGTTGGCGAACCGGCTAGCCGCCCAGCCGGAACGGCGACCGTTGCGAGACGTCATCGCCGAACTGCACCGCACCTCGTCGCTGCCGCCACCAACAGGGATCGTGATCGACAAGGCATTTTACGACGATCTTTCGGGCGGCCTGTGACCCTGTTCGTCGACGCATCGGCCCTGGTTGCGATCATCCTCAAGGAACCGGATGTCGGCTCGCTTGCCGATCGCCTGGACCATCATGACCAGCGCCTGACCAGCGCCGTCGCGCTCTGGGAAACGATGGCCGCAGTCCGTCGTGCTCGGGATACCAGCGTCGAACTGGCCTGGGCCGAAGTCGAAAGGTTTCGTACCGCGCTTGGCCTAAGGCTGATACCCATCGGCGCCGAGGAGGTGGAGCAGGCCGTCATCGCCCATGCCCGCTACGGCAAGGGTCACCACCCCGCCCGCCTCAACATGGGTGATTGTTTCGCCTATGCCTGCGCGCATAGCCAACGCGCGGAACTCTTGTACAAGGGCGACGATTTCGCCCTTACTGACCTGGCTGATCCGGAAAGGCCCCGATGATCGAGATTGCGCTGATCCACGAAGACCCCTGGTCGGGCGACGAGCAGAGCTGGGAGGCGCTCGCCACCCGCGCCGCGCGCGCCGCGATCGAGCGGACGCCATACGGCCCGTTGCTGACCACGCCCGCGCTGATCGAGATTTCGGTGCGGCTGACCAGCGACGACGAGGTTCATTCGCTCAACCGCCAGTATCGGCAGAAGGACAAGCCGACCAACGTCCTGTCCTTCCCGATGGTGCAGCCCGACCTGATCGAGACGGTGACGCAGAATTCGGACGATGGCGAGGTCCTGCTGGGCGACATCGTGCTCGCGCACGGCGTCTGCATCGCGGAAGCGGCCGAGCGCGGGATTTCCGCCGAGACCCATGCGACTCATCTTCTGGTGCATGGCGTCCTGCATCTGCTAGGCTATGACCATATGAACGATGACGAGGCGGAGGCGATGGAGGCGATCGAACGCGACGCGCTGGCCAGTCTCGGCATCGACGACCCTTATCTAGTGCGCGAGGACTGACATCCCCCGATGGCCGACGGCCCCAGTAGCAGCACCGGCAACGGTGACTCCAACGAATCCAGTATCTGGCACGGGCTGAAAAGCCTGATCTTCGGCGGTGAGCAGGAAGAGTCGCTGCGCGACCAGCTGGAAGACGCGATCGACCGCCATGAGGGCGATCCCGGTCCCGATGCCAAGGGCGACCTGACCCCGCTGGAGCGGCAGATGGTGCGCAACCTGCTGCATTTCGGCGAACGTGATGCCGGTGACGTGGGCGTGCCCCGCGCCGACATCATCGCGGTCGAGGAACAGACGACCTTCGACCATCTGGTCCAGATCTTCGCCGAGGCCGGGCACAGCCGCCTGCCCGTCTATCGCGAGACGCTCGATTCGATCATCGGCATGGTTCATATCAAGGACGTGTTCAACATCCTGGCGACCGGTGCGGAGCATCCCGCCACCCTTGCCGGGCTGATCCGCGATCCGCTTTATGTGCCCATGTCGCGCGGCGCGCTCGATCTGTTGGCCGACATGCGCCAGAAGCGGGTGCATCTGGCCGTCGTGCTCGACGAATATTCGGGGACCGAGGGCCTCGTGACGATCGAGGACCTGATCGAGGAGATCGTCGGCGAGATCGAGGACGAGCATGACGACGCGCCCCAGGCGCTGCTCATACCGCTCGACGGCGGGGCGTGGGACGCTGATGCGCGCGTCGGGCTGGAGGAAGTCGGCCGCGCCATCGACCCGCAGCTCGAAGAGGCCGAGGAGGATGTCGACACGCTGGGCGGCCTGACCGCCGTGCTGGCAGGGCAGGTGCCGGAAGTCGGCACCTGTATCGACCATCCCAGCGGCTGGCGGATCGAAGTGACGGAGGCGGATGAGCGTCGCATCCACCGCCTGCGCCTGCACCCGGCGGTGGCCACGGTCGACGAGTGATCCGCGCATTTCCTCGACCATGAAGCGGCGAAACGAGCGTTCCATACCGCGGACCAGAATGGTCGCATCCTCGGCTGCGACGCCTTGGTCGACCGCATGCTGCACGGACCGGACATCGAAAGCGCGCTGGTTTGCACACCGCTGAACCGACCATAGGAGCGGGTATCCGGGCGATCGGGGGATTGCCGTCCAGTCTGCCTCTGGTTTTCTTCTGCACCCTCATAGTCATTCAATCGATTACAGAGGGCGTTTTAATCCATTATCCCATGCGATACGCCTGCCCTATACGTCACCCCATAGCCGACCACTTCCAAGGCTTTCGAGTTCGAGGGCGCGGATAAACTCCCTGACATTCGCGCCCTTGACGGCCGCCGGTGCGCTCCCCGTGGCACCGGCGGCCAAAATTCAGGCGCAGGTGATACACCATGTAGATCACCCGACCGGCAACAGGGAATCAACGCCGCGCGCCGCGACGACCCAGCGATAAAAGGCATCGGTCAGCGCGTACCGAAAATAGAGCGGTTCGACTTTGATCGGCCCCTGGCGACCCAGGCAATGCCGCCCCTGATCGAGAATGCGATAGAGATACTGGGTCTGAAGCGCCGGATGGCCATGCGCGCGGACCATCCGGGTGGTGTTTTCCGGTTCGGACCGTACGAGACATTGCAGCGCCTGGGCACGAAGCCGTTCTTCGGAATAGGCCAGCGACAACCGGTTTGCCTCCATGGCCTCCAGCCGCGCCTGAACGGCGGGATCATCGACCTGCCGGGGCGTCAGTTCCGCCTCGGGTGCGAAACGGGCGATCGCCGCCTCCAGCACGGCACCCCGATCATAGACGCTGCGGCATACCGGCAGCCCCATGCTGGTATCGACCGGCCAGCAGCTCGCCAGACCGGGCGGCGCAGGCATGGGCGGGGGCGGAAGATCTGGCCAACAGGCCATATTGGCCCGGATGAAGCCGTCCATCGCAAATAAGGGGGCCGGACTGTTCGGCTTTCCGTCGATCACCCGGTGCAGCAGCTTGACCGGAAAAAACCGGGCGCAGCGCACGAACATCTGCGCCTTGTCGTCCAGAATACGGTTCGTCAGCCGGTCGGGCTGGATCGTGATACCCGGCGGCGGTGGAGCGTCGGTCGGTGGAAGTCTCTCCGCCTCGACCACGACTTCGCGTCCCTGGGCGGGTACGGGCCGATCGTGATCCTGGACTTCTCCTGTCGACGGAACGGCCGCCAAACCCCATTCCATTGCCTCCATGCGCATGACATGCCCTCCCAAGCCTGCAGAACGCGCCCGAGATGATGGCGACAAAGGCGATCTAAGGCCAGCGCGACGTCACGCTTTCCCCTTCCCCCCGCGCCGTGCCCACCCTATCCTCGGGTCATGCGCAAACATGTCCTGATCGTCCTTGGCATCATCGTCCTGATCGGTATCGGTGTCGTCACCTGGCTCGCCTGGCCCGACACCGCGCGGTTGAGCGTCGATCAGGTCGCGGGTGCGCGCCCGACGATCGAGGCCCCGCGCGAGCAGACGATACCCACGGTCGACATCGCCAAGCCGGTCGGCTGGGCGAACGGCGCCAAACCCAGCGTCGCGCCGGGCTTGGCCATCCAGCCCTTTGCAAGCGGCCTCGACCATCCGCGCTGGCTGTACCAGCTGCCCAATGGCGATGTACTGGTCGCCGAAACCAACTCGCCGCCGCGGCCCAGTTCGGGGATCGTGCAGCGGGTGATGAACTTCTTCCTGGGCCGGGCGGGTGCGGCGGTGCCGTCGGCCAACCGGATCACCCTGCTGCGCGATACGAACGGCGACGGCGTGGCGGATGTGAAGACGCCGTTCCTGACCGGGCTCAACTCGCCCTTCGGCATGGTGCTGTTCGACGGACAGCTCTACATCGCCGACACCGACGCGCTGGTCCGCGTGCCGTATCGCGAGGGTGAGACGAAGATCACCGCCAAGCCCGAAAAGGTCGTCCCCCTGCGCCCGGCGGGCAATCACTGGGCGCGCAACGTCATCACCTCGGGTGACGGCAAGACGCTGTTCGTATCGGTCGGATCGTCGAGCAACATCGCCGACAACGGCCTGGATGCCGAGAAGAACCGCGCCGCGATCCTGCAGGTCTGGCCTCAGGACAAGAACTGGCGCGTTTATGCGGGGGGCCTGCGCAACCCGACCGGCATGGCGTTGAACCCGGTCAACGGTCGACTGTGGACCGTCGTCAACGAGCGCGACATGCTCGGCTCCGACCTGGCCCCCGATTACCTGACCCAGGTCGAGTTCGGCGACCACTTCGGCTGGCCCTGGTATTATTGGGGCGGTTATCCCGACAACCGGGTCCAGCCGACCAATCCGCCGCTCCAGCAATATGTGAAGCGTCCGGATTACGCGCTGGGTCCGCATGTCGCGGCGCTGGGCTTGACCTTTGCGACCGGCGCGAAGCTGGGCGACCGGTTCGCGAACGGCGCGTTCATCGGCGAGCATGGCTCGTGGAACCGCAAGCCGCCCTCGGGCTACAAGGTGGTGTTCGTGCCCTTCGGCCCGGGCGCCTTCCCGACGCCCAAGGCCAAGCCGGTCGAGGTGGTCGGCGGCTTCCTGAATGCCAAGGGCGAGGCACAGGGTCGCCCCGTCGGCGTGATCGTCGACAAGACCGGCGGACTGCTGGTCGCGGACGATGTCGGCAATGTGGTATGGAAGGTCAGCGCGGCAAAGTAGGGTGGAAGGCTCGGCGGCCCGAGCCGCCCGCCGATCAGGCGGGCTTCACCTTCAGCAGCGCCAGGCCGAAGCCCATGAACACGGCTCCTGTCACGCGGTTGAACATCCGCTTGACGGCGGGCCTGTTCAGATAGCGCGACAGCGACCGTCCGCCGACGGCATAGACCGCATACCACAACGCCTCGATCACCGCGAAGGTGGCGACCAGGATCGCGAATTGCGGCACCTGCGCCTTTGCCGGATTGATGAACTGCGGGAGGAAGGCGACGGCGAAAAGGATCAGCTTGGGATTGCTGATCCCGATCAGAAAGCCGCCGCGGAAGACCACCCGGCGCGACAGGCCGGGCGCGATCAATCCTTCGCCGATATCGATCGGCGCGATCTCGGCCCGCCATGCCTTGATCCCCAGGAACAACAGATAGGCGACGCCCGCATAGCGGATCACCTCGAACGCTCCGGGCAGCGCGAGCAACAGGGTCGTGAGACCCGCAGCGGAGGCGGCAAGAACCATCACCACCGCACTCAGGCACCCCGCCATGGCGGCCGTGCTGCGCCTCAACCCCATATCGACCGAACGGGTCATGATATGCAGCATGTTGGGACCGGGTGTCCCCGACAACAGGAAGACCGCGCCGACGAACAGCCACCACGTATGAAGCGCCATGATTTTCCCTTATCCCCCTGACGAACGCAGCGTCGTTCTATTTCAACAGCTTCGGTGCTTCCGACCGGATCACGGCCTCCAGCTGGCTGGAAAAGAGCGACAGGAAGGCGGGCAGGTTCACCACCGCATGGACCTTGTCCTCATAGACGGTCGCCTCGGCGCCGATCGACTGGCCCATCGCGCCGACGGTGAAGTGCATCGTATCGCCGTCCCAGCGATGCTCGATGGTGGCGCCGCCGGGGATCATGCGGCCGATCTTGCCGATACCCCCGTCCAGCCGCTGGCGCACGCCCTCCTTGCCAAGCTGATGCGGGATATCGAGCGAAATGGGGGCGCTCATGCGGTCATCTCCGTGGCAAAGAGCATCGCGTCGTCGGCAAAGGCCTTGAATTCCAGGGCGTTGCCGCTGGGGTCGCGGAAGAACATCGTCGCCTGCTCGCCGGGCTGTCCCTTGAACCGGACATAGGGGGCGATGCCGAACGACACCCCCGCCGCCTCGACCCGCGCGGCCAGCGTTTCCCAGTCGGCCATGGTCAGGACGACACCGAAATGCGGCACGGGCACCTGATGGCCGTCGACCGCATTCTCCACCGCAACCGGCTTTGCGGCGGGATCGAGATGCGCGACGATCTGGTGCCCGAACAGGTCGAAGTCGATCCAGTGGTCGCTGGACCGGCCCTCGGGACAGCCCAGCACTTCGCCGTAGAAATGGCGGGCGGCGGCTAGGTCGTGGACCGGGAAGGCGAGGTGGAAGGGGCGCAGGGTCATGGGGGAAAGCTAGGGCGGCGGGGCGGGTTTTTCCACCTTTTCCTCACCGACACGCGGAGGGAAACCAGCGCGGGCTGGTGGAGGGGGCGTGCGGCAAAGGTCATCCTGTGCGGAAGCCCCCCTCCGTCAGGGCTGCGCCCTGCCGCCTCCCGGTTCCGGGGGGGATCGACATACATCCCGCATTGCTCCTGTCACAGGCCCGCGCCATAGCTGGCTTCGTGATCCGCTATCCCACTCTCCTCGCCCTGATCGCCGGGGCCGTTGCCGCCTGTGGCTTTGCCCCGCTCGACCTCTGGCCATTGTTGCTGGTCGGGCTGATCGTGCTTCTGGCGCTGGTGCAGGAGGCCCCGACCATCAAGAGCGCCCTGTGGCGCGGCTGGGCGTTCGGGGCCGGGCATTTTACCATCAACAACAACTGGTTCCAGCACGCCTTCGACTTTCAGGACAAGATGCCGCCGGTGCTGGGCTATTTCGCCGCGGTCGGGCTGGCGCTGTACCTGGCCGTCTTCCCGATGGCGGCGGCGGGCGTGGCGTGGAGAGCGTCCGGGCGGTTGCGCAGGCGGCGACCGGATGCAGCCTATGTGCTGATCTTCGGCGCGGCGTGGATCGCGACCGAATATCTGCGCGCGCGACTGTTCACCGGCTATGCCTGGGATCCGGTGTCGGTCGCATGGCTGCCGGTCATCGGCGTGGCGCGGATGAGCGCCTTTGTCGGCACCTATGCGCTGTCGGGGCTGACCGTGGTGCTGGCGGGCGCGATCTGGCTGGCGCTTCGGCGGCATTGGCATCTGGCGGCGGTGATGGTGCCCGCGACCGGCCTCGCCGCCCTCTCCGCGCCGCTGACCCGCGCGCCCGAACCCGCAGCCGACGCGCCGCTGGTCCGCGTGGTCCAGCCCAATGTCAGCCAGGACCAGCGCGGGCAGAGCGACGGACCGCTGCTGCTCCAGCGGCTGACCCAGTTGTCGGGAAGGCCCGGCCCCCGCCCGCGCCTGATCGTCTGGCCCGAGGGCGTCGTGCGCGACATGATCGAGGACGGCTATCCCGACTGGGCCTATTTCGGGTTCAACTATGCCCCGCCCTTCTGGACGCGCCGCCAGATCGCCCGCGTGCTCGGCCCGCGCGACACCGCGCTGGTCGGCGGGACCGCCCTGCTCTTCTCGCCCGACCGCGCCCGGGTGAGCAGCGCGACGAACAGCGTCTTTGCGATCGATCCCGCCGCCCGGATCACCGGCCGCTACGACAAGGCGCATCTGGTGCCCTATGGCGAATATCTGCCGATGCCGTGGCTGTTGAAGCCGCTGGGCCTGGCGCGGCTGGTGCCCGGCGACATGGACTTCACCCCCGGCCCCGGCCCGCGCAACCTGCGCGTGCCCGGCTTCGGGCCGGTCGGGGTGCAACTCTGCTACGAGATCATCTTTTCGGGGCAGGTGGTGGACGAAGCCCATCGCCCGCGCCTGCTCTTCAACCCGTCCAACGACGCCTGGTTCGGCCGCTGGGGACCGCCCCAGCATCTGGCGCAGGCGCGGATGCGGGCGATCGAGGAAGGGCTGCCGATCATCCGCGCCACCCCGACGGGCATCTCGGCCATCATCGCCGCCGATGGACGCCTGATCGCCACCGTGCCCCACGAGACGGCGGGCGCAGCCGAAGCCCCCCTGCCCGCCGCGCTGCCGCCCACGCCCTTCTCGCGCATCGGCAACATGATGGCGCTGGCCATCGCCGCAGGCCTGGCCGCGATCGGCGTTGCCTTCCGCCGCCGTGGTCGCTAGGACCGATATAAAGCTATCTTTATATCCTTATGAGGACGGGAATGCGGAACTCGTACATCTTTACCTCGGAATCGGTTTCCGAAGGTCACCCCGACAAGGTCGCAGACCAGATCAGCGACTCGATCGTCGACCTGTTCCTGTCCAAGGATTCGGAAGCGCGTATCGCCTGCGAAACCCTGACCACCACCAACAAGGTCGTGCTGGCGGGTGAAATCCGCTGCAAGGGCGTGTTCGAGAACGACCAGTGGGCCGAGGGCGCGCTGGAAGAGATCGAGCGGACCGTGCGCGATACCGTCAAGCGGATCGGCTATGAGCAGTCGGGCTTCCACTGGCAGACCTTCGACTTCTCGAACAACCTGCACGCCCAGTCGGCGCACATCGCGATGGGTGTGGACGAGAGCGGCAACAAGGACGAAGGCGCCGGCGACCAGGGCATCATGTTCGGTTATGCGACCGACGAGACGCCCGGCCTGATGCCCGCCACCCTCTATTACAGCCACAAGATCCTGGAAAAGATGGCGGCCGACCGCCATTCGGGCGCCGCTCCCTTCCTGGAGCCCGACGCCAAGAGCCAGGTGACGCTGCAGTATGAGAACGGCGTGCCGGTCCGCGCGACCGCGATCGTCGTGTCGACCCAGCACTCGGCCGAGCTGTCGAACGAGGCGGGCCAGGCCAAGCTTCGCGACTATGTGAAGTCGGTCCTCACCGACATCCTGCCCGAGGGCTGGCTGCCGGAAGAAAAGCAGATCTACGTCAACCCGACCGGCCTGTTCGAAATCGGCGGCCCGGACGGTGACGCCGGCCTGACCGGCCGCAAGATCATCGTCGACACGTACGGCGGCGCGGCCCCGCATGGCGGCGGCGCGTTCAGCGGCAAGGACCCGACCAAGGTCGACCGTTCGGCCGCCTATGTCGCGCGCTACCTCGCCAAGAACGTCGTCGCCGCGGGCCTGGCCAAGCGCTGCACCATCCAGCTGTCCTACGCGATCGGCGTCGCCGAGCCGCTGTCGGTCTATGTCGACCTGCACGGCACCGGCACGGTCGACGAAGCCAAGCTGGAAGCCGCCCTTCCCAAGCTCGTACGCCTGACGCCCAAGGGCATTCGCGAGCATCTGAAGCTGAACGCGCCGATCTATTCGAAGACCGCCGCTTACGGGCACTTCGGCCGCGAAGCCGAAGGCGCGCTGTTCACCTGGGAAAAGACCGACCTGGTCGACCGGATCAAGGCCGCTATCGCCTGATCCGACCCGATCCGACAGGTTGACGACGCCCGTGCGGGGATGCCCGCGCGGGCGTTTTCTTTTTCGGGCAATGCGCTTGCCCTTTGGGACAGCGCACGTCAGCCTCCCCTCGATCGATAGGGGGACGGACGATGCTGGCGATGGCGATTCTAGCGGCGGCGGCGCAGGTGGCGGCGGCACCGCCCGTCATCGCAGCGCAGGACAGCCGTTCCGAGCAACAGCGTCTCGCCGAGGCCTCGATCTTTGGCGTGATGATCTACGCCTTCGACCGCGCGGCCTGGGTCAGCACCGACTCACTGATGGAGGTGATGCCCAGGGACCAGCTGGCGGGCACCGGCGGCTATGTCATCGAGCCGATCGACAAGGACACGCTGCGCGCCACCTATTTCAAGGGCGACGCCGCCAGCGCGCGTGCCTTCTTCGTCGCCGATGTGCACGGCGGGAAGGTCGTCCGCCACGAGATCCTGCCCGAACCCGTGCCATTGACGCCCGTGCAGATGATCCTGGCCCGCGCGCGCGAAATCGCCAGACATGAGGCGGCGGCGAAGGACTATCGCCCCTGTACCGCCGCACCGTTCAACACGGTGGTCCTGCCCTCCGTCAACGGCGGCCCCGTCACCGTCTATCTGCTGTCGCCGCAGGTCTCGAACGACAGCTACATGATGGGCGGCAATTACCGCGTGGCCATCGCGCCGGACGGGCGGATCGTGGCCAGCCGTGCGTTCAACACCAGCTGCCTCAACATAACATTGCCCACCGCGACCAAGGACACCAAGGTTGCCGGGTTGCTCGTCAATCATCTGCTTGACCCGGTCCCGACCGAAATCCACGTCTTCGCATCGTACAGCGTCCTGCAACCCGTCTTCGTCCGGACCCCGGACAAGCGGGTATGGCAGGTGCGCGGCCGGGACATCTGCGTCGTTTCGCCGCGCTGAGGCCGCTATTCCCGCGTCTCGCCCTGCACCTGACCATGGGCGAGCAGGGTGAACAGCCCCGCGCCGCCGACCAGATTGCCCAGGATCGCCGGGATCAGCAGGCCGAACACCGTTCGCCCCAGATCGGCATGGCCGGTGAACAGCAGCAGGAACGCCTCGTCCGCGCCGACGATCGAGTGACTGAACCCGGCGATGGCAATGACATAGGTGATCGCCAGGATGATCCAGAAGGCCTGGGTCCGGCCATTGGGCAATATCCAGGCGACGACCGCGATCAGGAACCCGGCGGGGATCGCGTTGACGAAGGTCGCCCACCCGCCCAGTTCCAGGATGCGCGCCGACACCGTCACCATCGCTTCGCGAATCTCGGCATTGCCCAAGGCCCCTGCCGCGACCATTCCGGCGGCCAGCGCGGTGCCGATCAGATTGGCGCCGAGTACGATCGCCCAGAGCCGCACCGTCCGCCGGAGTGCCCAGAGCGATGGCTTCGTCACCAGCGGCAGCATCGCGGTGATGGTGCTTTCGGTGAACAGCTGCATCCGCCCGAGAATGACGACCAGGAAGCCCACCGGATAGCCGAGCGCGGCGACGAGGCCCCGCCACGGCGCATCGGGCAGTCCGGCATGGAGCGCGCCCTCGGCGATCAGCGAACTGTGGATCGCGATCCCCGCCGCCAGGCCCGACCAGAACAGCGCCCCCGCGGGCCGGTCCAGTTCGCTCTCCCCCGCCTCGCGCACCGCGCGGTGCAGGTCTTTGGCATCGGCGGCCTTCTGCGCCTTTCCATCGGGCTGGGGGCCATCGGCTTGGGGAGCGTCGTCATCCATGATGGAAGGGCAACGAGCGACCCCACCCTTGGCTCCCTGTCCGACCCGCGCTAAAGGCCCGGCGATGAACGATCCGACGACGATCCGCCGCCTTTATGGTCGGCGTCAGGGGCATAAGCTGCGCCAGGGCCAGGCCGCGCTGGTCGAAGAGATGCTGCCGACGCTCAGCGTGCCCGAGGAAGGCCCGCTGGATGCGGTGCGCCTGTTCGGCGAGGATCGGCCGCTGCAGGTCGAGATCGGATTCGGCGCAGGCGAGCATCTGGCCGGGCAGGCCGAGGCGACGCCCGGCACCGGCTTTATCGGTTGCGAGCCGTTCCTGAACGGCGTGGTCGGCGCGCTCGGCCATATCCGCGACCGCGACCTCACCAATGTCCGCCTGCACATGGGCGACGCGCTGGAGGTGATCGAGCGACTGCCCGATGCCAGCCTGGAGCGTGTATATCTGCTCCACCCCGATCCCTGGCCCAAGGCGCGCCATGCCAAGCGGCGGATGATGAACCACGGCCCGCTCGACACCATCGCGCGCAAGCTGAAGCCGGGCGGCGAATTTCGCCTGGGGACCGACGACCCGACCTATTGCCACTGGTCGATGATGATCATGAACGGCCGGGACGATTTCGAATGGCAGGCCCGCACGCCCGCCGACTTCCTCTCCCGCCCCGCCGACTGGCCCGAGACGCGCTACGAACGCAAGGCCCGCCGCCAAGGGCATGAGGTGTGGTATTTCCGGTATATCCGGCGGTAGGCCCTCCTGTTCCAGCTTCGTTCACCCCCTCCCCTCTCGTACGCTCATCCCGGCGCTTCCTTGATGTTCCCCCCCACTTCCCGCTACGGTGATTGCCAGGTGATTGCTGGCGGGGCACGAAATGCCGACGGGAAAGGTCAATAAAAGAACGATCGACGCGCTCCGTCCGGGGCCGTCGGCTGCTTTCCTGTGGGACGAGGACCTCAAGGGGTTCGGGGTGAAGATCACCCCGGCCGGGGCGCTGTCCTATGTCCTGCAGTACCGGATGGGCGGGCGCGAGGCGAAGACCCAGCGGTTCACGATCGGCGGCCATGGATCGCCCTGGACGCCCACCACGGCCCGCACCGAGGCGGAACGACTGTCGGTCCTGATCGCACAGGGCATCGATCCAGCCGAGGCGGAGAAGAAGCGCCGCCGGGAAGCGGTCGACCTGGCGTTCAGCGCCTATGCCGATAGCTTCCTGAAGTCGTGCAAGGGCGATGGGTGGCGCGCCCTCGTCGAGCGATCGCTGCGCGTCCATGTGAAGCCGGTACTGGCCAAGAAGGCCCTACCCCTCATCACGCGCGCGGACATCGTCATGGTGTTCGACGCCATGCCAGCCGACCAGCAGGCCGGACGCCGCAATGTGTTCGCCATCCTCCGGCGCCTTTTCAAATGGGCGATCTGGCGTGGCGACATTTCCATATCGCCGATGGAGGGCATGGAGACGCCGCCGCCGGTCAAGGCGCGGGATCGCGTGCTATCCGATGACGAGCTGCGCCGCGTCTGGCTTGCGGCTCCCGGTTGCCATCGTTGCTTCGGGCCGATCATCCGTCTGTTGATCGTCACCGGCCAGCGCCGCGAAGAGGTGACTGGCATGGCGTGGACCGAGTTGGACCGCGCGAAGGCCCTGTGGCGCATCCCAGGCGAGCGGACCAAAAATCGCGAGCCCCACAGTGTGCCGCTCAGCAGCCTGGCAATCGAGACGATCGACAAGATGGCCAAGGGGGACAAATGGCCGCACAAGGGGCTGGTCTTCAAGACGACGTCCGGCGGCGCGTTCACAGCCCATTCCAAGGGCAAGGAAAAGATCGACGCGCTGCTGGCCAAGGACGGTGGCGAACCGATCCCCGGCTGGCGACTGCACGATCTACGCCGCACCCTGGCGACCGGGTTCCAGCGGCTGGGCATCCGCTTCGAGGTGACCGAGGCCGTACTGAACCATCTTTCTGGTGCGAGATCCGGCGTTGCTGGCGTGTACCAGCGTCACGAATGGACCGACGAGAAGCGGGCCGCGCTCGACGCGTGGGCAACGCATATTCAACAGGTTCTGACCGAGACAGACGAAACCAACGTGATTGCGTTCGCTGAGAGGCGGGCGTGATGCTGGGGCGGCTAGGGTAGCTCCCGAACGACTGGTTTCCGCCCAGCCTGCCGCCCCTTCAACAACGCGGACGCCTACGGAGGGCGGATGTCTACGACTGATGGGCCGCGTGTTGGCCGACACCCTGGGAAGATGCCCAACGGCATCAAGCTTGCGACATGTGTTGAAGAGTTGACGGGGATCTTCCAGCAGATGCCCATCAGCGATAAGGATCGTGCAACCGCAACGTTCGCGGGAATGTCTGGAATCGGTGCGGGCATGGACTTTTATAATGCCAACGACCGTGAGCCCTATGTCGCCCGCTGGTACCTGCAGGATGCCGCGAACAGAGCCATGATCCGCGCCCTATCGGCTGGCCGGCTTCCGGTGTGGACGGATTACGACGGGGGATTTGTCGAGCTTGATCCCGAGGCGATGTTCGGACCCAACAAATGGATGGACACACACACCGTTTTAACGGGCAACTATGTTGCGCTGAACGTCGCCTATGGGCGTGACGGACCGACACGTGCCGAATGTGATGGCGCAACCCTGTGGGTACATAATGACCATTGGCCGCCCGTCAGGGCCGCGTTGATCGCTGAGCGCGAACGAGAGTCCGGCGCAGCGTTCCCGGCAGATATGGCGCAGCTTCTGTTCGAGACTGGGCCACCTCCTTCGGACGCTCTCGGTTATACGGCCTTCGGCAACAATCCGTTCTGGTCTCTATACGAAGCAATCGCTTGGCTCGGCTCGCAAGACGACACTCTGGTTGACCGCCAAGACCCTCGATATTTCGAAGGCACTTCAGTCAGGAATTACGGTGCCATCGCGTGGCTGCGCCTTGAAAAAGCGCTTGCCGATCGGATTGCTGCCAACGCTGGGGGCATTACAGCTGATGAAGCGCGCCGTCTGCTTCTTGCCGCTTGCAAGTCGGCCCAGGTCAGCGCGACCGGCATACCCGCAGACAAATCTGAACGGTGCTCCATTCCCGTGCTAGAATTTGTTGGATCGGAGCTGTGGGAAGGTCAGGGCGGATCCTTACACCGGAAGGTCGGCAGCAAGTTCGAGCCAGCACGTTGGTTTGATATCCATTTCGACGCTGACGGTGTTCGTGCGATCGCTGGTGGCGCAACGACCACTTCTGATGCCGACGCAAAATTGCCGCCGGTTAGTACCCGTGAACTTAGAGAATGGGTAGCGAAACGTAACCAGGACGGCTGGAGCCAAGACAAAATCATAAAGGGCGCCGCCGCCGCATTCCCTGAAAACGAAGTTCCAGGCCGCCCCACTCTGCGCAAATTAGACGCGGCTGTTCGCTTCGAGTTAAAACTTCCAAAGCGCGAGAGGGGGCGGGACAAGAAGGGAGAATAGCCAATTCGCAGCGAATGTTTACGGCGAAAAACGGCGAAATAGGCGGCGAATTTTACCCGCACCATCATCCCTCCAGCACCCGGCCATTCCCGTGGTGCCCGGAGGGAATATGCAGAAGCTCCTGAATACCGGCGAAGCGGCTCCCCTGATTGGGGTATCGGCAAAGACGTTGGCCAACTGGAGGGTTTTGGGCCGTGGGCCAGCGCACATTCGTGCGGGGTCGAGAGTCGCCTACGACGTCAACGACATCGAAGCGTGGAAGGCGGCCCGTCGCGTCCGCTCCACCTCGCAGCTGATCGCGGCGTGAAGAATGCCAAACACGTCGGCACGGGCGCCGCAGCCCAATAAGCGGAAGGGCCGGACCGCCACAGTCCGACCCCTCCAGAATTCTTTTAACGTCAGCACCGATACAGATAGCACCCTGATGCGTCAGCTACAATGGCTGAGTACGTCATGCGGCGTTACGGGTTACCAAGCTGCGCTGATCGCCTCTCTCCATTGGGGGGGCGTGGCGTAATGGACACCCTGGACAACCATCGCGACGTCGACACGTCGGTCGAGGCGGCAGCAATTATCGCCCCGTTCTCCAGCCGCCTCCGTGCGCTGGTTCACCACACTCTGTGCGATCATCCGGCCGGACTGACGGTTGACGAAGCATGCGCCATCACCGGCTGTGCTCGCTACTCGCTGCAGCCAAGGTTCACCGAACTTCGGCAAATGGCGATGATCCGCGATACCGGAAGGCGGCGCGAGAATGCGTCGGGTGCTCGGGCGATCGTCTGGCGCGCCACCGTGCTTGATCGCCGGGATAGCGCAAGTGGCGTGCCGCTCACTGCACGTCGGGAGGATGGTGCACGATGAGCGCCACCATCATCTCCATCGCGTCCAGGCAGGCACCTGAGGTGCCCGTCAAGGCGGCGGCGGTCGCAGCGTTCCGCAGGCAGGTCAACAGCCCAAATGACCTGAACGAAGTCCTCGGCCTCGATCGCGGGATCGTCGCCTATCCGACGCTCGACGCCCGGTATCGCGCTCAGCCCGTCCCGAAGGGGCGGCTGGGTGCGCGCCTGCGCCTCTCCCCCGACGAAAAGCGACTGTATGGCCTGCACCCCTCTGCCGAACTGATCGAACTGCGCGGACTGGGTGAAGAGTCGGAGCGCTGGTCGGTCTGCGTCTTCCCCGTCGCAGGCGGTTACATCGTCGGGGTGAAGGCCCCCATGGGCGGCGGTGGCGTCGGCGTGCGCTTCACCAAGTCTCATCAGGCGTCGGATTATGCGCACCGCCTGTCAATCGAGCATGATCTGCCGATCGTGGAGCGCTACGCATGAGCGCCGCATCCTACATCGAACCTCAGGTGACGACGTCGTTCGGCTCGCTGATCGGGGCGGTTGCGCTGCGTGTCTGGGGTGAGCCCAACAAGCGGCTATCCAAGCCTGGCGAGATGCGTTGGGGCAATCAGGGCGCGCGCATCGTCTATTCCAACACGGGGGCCTTCAAGGACACCGAGGCGGACCAGTCGGGCGGAACCCTGGAACTGCTGCGTCACGCGTACGGTCTCGACAAGGCCGACGCTGTGGCGTGGCTCGTCAGCGAGGGACTGATCCCCGACCGGGCCAGGGCACATGCGATCAAGCTCCATCCGGGGCAGCGCATCGTCGCGACCTTCCTGTTCACCGATGCGACGGGCAAAGTGCTGTATCGCAAGCACCGCATCCAGCCGGGTCGTGGCGATCGCAGCAAGGAATTCGCTTACGATCATCCGGACGGCGCAGGCGGCTGGCGCTGGGGCCGTGGTGACAATCAGGTGCCCTATCGCCTGAAGGATCTGGCGAGCGCCCCGAAGGACACCCCGATCTATATGGCGGAAGGAGAGGCCAAGGCCGATCGTCTGGCGTCCTGGGGGCTCATCGCCACTTCGAGCAAGGATTGGCGGGGCTATGACTTCTCTGGGTACGTGAAAGGCCGGTCGGTCATCATCCTGCCCGATAACGACAACACCGGCGCGAAGCTCGCGGACAAGGTGAAGGCGGACGTTGAGCGAGCGGAGGGACGCCCGGTCATCGTTCATCTGCCCCGCCTGCCCGACAAGGGTGACGTACTCAACTGGGATGGCGATGCAGCCGAACTGACTGCGCTGGTTGACGCGGCCCCCATCGCCACTTCGGACGAAATTCGCACGAAGCCCGACGTCGCTCTCTTGCCCGTCGTCGACGCCAGCGAGTTCGCGGGCAAGGCCGTGCCGGATCGCGAATGGGGCCTGGAGGGCTGGGAGCCGTGGCGTAGCATGGTTTTCGTGACCGGCATGGGCGCGACCGGCAAATCGTTGCTTACCCAGCAGCGCATGACCTGCTCCGCCGCCGGACTGCCCTTCCTGGGTGTGCCCGTCCGTCAGGGTGTGTCGCTCTACATCACCTGCGAAGATCCAATCGACGAAATGCATCGTCGGCAGGAGTCGATCAACAAGGCGCTGGGCATCACTTGGCAGGATTTGCGCGGGAAGCTGCTGCTCGTTTCTCTCAAAGGGATGCTGAACAAGGAGTTGTGCACGTTCGACGCGGAAGGGCGGATGAGCACGACCGAGCGGTGGGCCAGCCTGAAGGCGACGATTGCCGCCACGGGCGCGACGCATGTCACGCTCGACAACGTCGCGCACTTCTTCACCGGGAACGAGAACATCCGCAATCAGGTGGCGGCGTTCGCTGGTCTGGTCGACGGCTTGGCGGAGGAGATCAACGGCGTCGTCATCCTGATCGGCCATCCCAACAAGGCCGGGGACGAGTTCAGCGGCTCGACGGCGTGGGAAAATCAGGTTCGTTCGCGGATCTTCCTCGGTCTGGAGAGTACCCGGGAAGGCGAGGTGCATGATCCGGCGGCGCGTGTGCTGACCAACAGCAAGCCGAACTATTCGGAGCGCGGCAAATCGGTTCGCTTCCTGTGGCACAACTGGGCATTCGTCCGCCACGAGGACGTGCCCGAGGATGCCATGCGGGAACACCGGGCGATCGCAGAGGCCGCCTACGACAATGAGGTGTTCCTGAAGTGCCTGGCGGAGCGCGATCGGCAGCGGCGCGCTGTGTCCGACAGCCCGGGTCCGAACTATGCCCCCGCCGTCTTCGAGGCGCTGCCGCACTCCCAGGGAATCGGCAAGGCGCGGCTCAAGCGCGCGATGGAACGCCTGTTCGTGGCGCGTCGGATCGAGAAGGGTTTCCTGTGGCGTGACAGCGGCAAGGGGCGCGATGTGACGGGCATCCGGGAGGTTGATCTAGGTTCCCCAAACGCCACCCCAAACGGCCCCCAAACACATTCCCCGGACTCCCCCAACCAGTCCCCCCAAACACCCCCCCCAACACACCTCCCCCCTATAGGGGGGAATGGCGCGGCCCATGAGGTGCCCGCGCCATCCCTCCAAAACGAAGCGAAAAGGTGATGGATGACGCCCATTCCCTTTCGCTCCGGACACCCCGCGCGGCAACGCGCGGCGGCGGCGGCCCCCACCCCAATCGACCCCAGGAGCATATGATGACCCCGACCAACCTGCCGGTCATTTCCGGCGGTACGAATACCGAAACCAAGGAGCAGCGGGCGCGCCGCCTCTTCGACCGGATGGCGCGCAGCATCGGTCGCGAGGCCGTCAACCACCTCAAGACAATGTACCCGGATCACCTCACCGAGCTGGCGCACGCCTCGAAGTCTTGGGAAACCAGCCTGACCAACAGCGTTCGCAACGACATCAACTGGCACATGCGCCCGTTGCTGATGGCCCTGATCGCCATGCACAGCGAATGGGACGAGGAAGCGACCGGGGGCCGTGTGGATGACTGAGCCCCGTAATTTGCCCGAAAATACGGGAGACGGTCGATTCAGGCCCGGCAACCCCGGAAAGCCGAAAGGCGCACGTTCGCGGGTGACACTGGCCATCGAGGCGCTGCTGGAGGGCCAGCACGAAGCCCTGACCAAGGCTGCGATCGACAAGGCGCTGGAGGGCGATACGGTTGGCCGTGATTGGCTGGAAGAGATTGCGGACGACGTGGCCCGCATCGCGAACGTGGAGGGCCGCTGACATGTCGACCAATAGCGAAACCTTCTGCGCACTGCTCGACGCTTCTGACGCCGCCAGCCGCCGCTTCAACAGCCTGCCGTCTGACTTGGAGGAACAAGACCCCATCACGTTCGAGCAGGAAGAACAGGCGGTATGCGCAGCATCGCATGACGCAGACATGGCCGAACCCACGACTTGGGCGGAATTGACCCGTCTGCTGGAACACATGTCGTATTGTGGCACCAGCGCCATTGACGACGACAATGCTGCCCGGCTGTTGGCCCATGCGAAGCGCCTCAACGGGGAGGGACGCTGACATGGCCACCCTCCCCCACCCCACCACCTTCAACCCCACGTCCTGGCTTCACGCCCTCGTCCAAATCGGCGGCGGCTATGCGCTGACGTCCGACCGCAAGCTGTGGCTGGTCATCCAGGACTGTCCGGCGGACGACCTGACGCCGTTGATGGCGCAGATCGTCGGGTATCCTGATCGGGCGGAAGCGGTGCGCCAGACCATCGAACAGCGGCACTATGGGGAGGCGGCATGATGAACACCGTCACCCCCGAAGCGGCTGAATTCCTCACCCTGATGCTGGAGGAAACGCGCCTGCCTGACGATTGGGACACGTCAGGCTTCTGGCTGATGCATGCCCAGCAGTTGGCGCAGTTCCTCGCGGACCATCGTGGTCGCATTCCCTTATCGGATGCCGCCATGTTGCTCGGGCTGGGCGGCATGCTGGTTGAGATGGCGAAGCGCGAACGCGAGGCTTCCGCTGAAGCTGGCCGCTGGCTTCGTGGCGAAGGGGATGCGGCATGATCCCGCTCCCCAGTGCCCCGCAGGACCAGCAGACGATCGGAAGGAGTGAATGATGGGACACGCTGCCGTCACGCCGCCGCCCAGCGCCAACCGTGCGATGCCATGGCGCCGATCGCGCCGCCGTCCCTGGCATCGGCTGGACCGGGTCGCATCGCCTCATGCGGTGCTGGCTACCATCCCTTCCCTGCCCCGTGCCGAATTAGCGCGGATCACCGAACGGCTGATCGACCGCATGGACGAGTTGGACGGGGATACGGACCTCGAACTCGAGGATCTGGAGGAAGACGATCCCATGGAGGCGGATGACGTTCACTCCTGAACCGATCACGCCGCCGGTCCCGTCCCGGCGCATGGAACACAGGCCCGTCGCTCGCGATCGTCGAGCGGCGGGCTCTCCGCGTGTGCATCGCTTCCGGGATAGCCTGGCGCTGTCCGAGAGCTTCGTGGATGCCGATTGGTGGATACCCATGTACCGCCGGGCATTCCCGACGATGGTGTCAGCGGTGGCCGTGCGCGAGGACGGGTGGGCGCAGCGCGGCGGGATAGACCGGCTCCTCACCCTGTCGTGCGGGCGGACCTACACCGTCGACGAGAAGGTGCGGATGCACGACTGGCCCGACGTCCTACTGGAGCGCTGGTCGGACGAAGCGCGCCGCGTGCCTGGGTGGATACAGAAGCCCCTGGCGGCGGACTTCGTGGCCTATGCATATGCCCCCGCCGGGGTGTGCCTGCTGCTGCCCGTAGTGCCGCTACAGCGTGCTTGGCGGCAGCATGGACGCAAGTGGATCAACCTGTACGGAACGCGAGCGGCACAGAACCCCGGCTATGTGTCCGTTGGGGTGCCTGTGCCGCGCTCGGTACTGATGCAGGCGATCGTTGAGGCGATGATGATCAACTAACTTTCAGAGCCGCGCCTCATGCAGTGAATTATTGCTCACGCTGCTATGCAGATTTAACAGGCTGCTGAAAAATGGGTTGGCGTTGCCCGCTGGAGGTGATTCATCGCGAATGAAGCGATGAGGATGAATGGATGCGGGGCGGTGACGCGCGATCGGGAGAATTGTTCTCGTACGTCGATCTGGA